>Ga0224512_10000015_pt1 | contig 248594 bp, 228 predicted proteins | sample SF_May12_sed_USG_4_FD_169103 | JGI IMG/M metagenome (GOLD analysis project Ga0224512, IMG submission 169103) | Sediment microbial communities from San Francisco Bay, California, United States - SF_May12_sed_USGS_13 | ecosystem: Environmental > Aquatic > Marine > Sediment | place: USA...
GCTACGAGCCGAGGCCATGCAGTCTCTATCGTGGGTTCTCTTCGGCCCGTGGTCGTTTTACGATTGGGTCGGCCTGGTAGTGATTGTTCTCGCGCTCTTCGGCCTGGTGCGACGCCGCGACTGGTCCGGCTTGGTCTATTTCATCGGCGCTTTCCTCACGCTGGCGCCGGTCGCCGTGGTTTCACGCTCGTTTTGGATGGGGTTCGACCGTTATCTCTACATGCCCGCCGTTCTCCTCTTCCTTGCAGCCGCCCCGTACGTGCTGCGGGGGTTTGTGCGGGGAACGCGGGATCACAATCTTGCCATCGGGGCGCTTTGGGTAGGTTTGCTCTTCGGAGCTGCGGCGCAGACCCACCACGCCGGCGCCGCGTTCGCAAGCCAGAAAGCATATGATCAAGCGCTGCTCAGGGACCACCCCGACGATCCGACGACCCACTACTACCTCGCTCGCGCCGCTGATCGATCCGGAGACATGGAGGCCGTCGAAGATCGACTTTCGGTGATGCCACCACCCCCCTGGCCGGGGCCGATCATCGTGCCTACCTACGAGCTGGCCGCCAAAGTGTCGGACATTTCTAGAGCGCATCAAGCGATCGATGCCTTGGTAGCTTCCCAGAACGATGGCGTATCTTGCGCCAAAGTTCGACATCAGCTCGAAATCTGGCGCGGCCGCGCCCCCGACGAAGCTACCACCGATGCCTTGACCGCTACCCTCGAGCGACTGTCGTGCGAGCCGTGACTCGCTTCTCTCGAGCAAACCGCGTTCCATCGACGAGTCCAAGCTCGAAGGTCTCCTGCAGTCCATCGGGATTGGCATAATCGAACTTGTCGATTCTGATCGGTTCGGAAGGCTGAACGTACGTCATGCGGGGGCGGTTTGGGAGGCGCGATTCGTACCTGCTGCTCAGCAACACCAACGTCTCGCCCGGCTCGTCCTTGGCGAGCAGCGTCGGCACATTGTCGATGAGACCTCCATCGAGCACGTTTTCGTTCTCGTGCTTCCCCTCCGGCAGCACTGGAGGGACGCATGACGCGGCGAGCACGAGATCGATGTACTCGCTGACAGTCTTGCAGTCGTTGGCCCTGCCAACGATTGGTCTGAAGCCAGCGCGCTCGGGCCACTTTGGATGAAGCGGATTGCTGAACGTTCTCTCGAGACCGTAGATCGATAGTCCCAGCACCGCGCTTGCCGCTCCGCTCAACCACTTTGGTGCACCGCTCATCAGAAAACGAATCGAGAACTGGTTGAGGGTTGATAGATCCTCAGGTCTGATGAAGAGCTCGAGCGCCTCTCGGTACATTTGCGCGTGGGGCAGCAACGGCGCTTTGCGCAATGGGTTGAGGTTCTGCCAATGAATGTTCCTCGGATTCCTTGTGGTGAGGTCTTTGAACAGATTCAGGGCGGTCGTGGAACGATCGAGAACAGCGGCACTTGCAATCGCGCATCCTGCACTCGTCGAGCCGATGAATTTCACCGCGTTTCGTAGATCGAGCCCGGACTGTATCGCACCTTCCCAGAAGCCCAACTGCCAGAAGCACCGGCTGCCTCCGCCTGCGAACACCGCATTCCGAAAGGACATCGTAGTGGTATCTCACGAAAGCTATGTCCGCGAAAGGCACCGCTCTGACCATTCGCGATCTCAGGTCAATCCGCTGAGCGGGCCCTGACTGTACTGCGGGACCCCAAAGGTGCTGACCGGCTTGTCCATTGCATGGGTGAGGGACACCAGCAGCTTGCCGTGGGGCTCGCCCCCGAAATCGATGTGTCGGCCGGTGTTGAAGTAGCCCTGCGCACTGCCCGCAAGCATGAAAGGGATGTCGCGTCGGGTGTGACTGTTGCCCTTGCCGAGCTCGTTGACCCATACGACTACGCTGTTGTCGAGAAGGGAGTTCTCTCCTTCCTGAATGCCGTCCATCAGGCCGAGCATGTAGGCGAACTGCTCGGAGTACCATTTGTTGATCTCGAGGAGATCGGCTTGCGAGTCGGCGTTGCTGTCGTCGTAGTGGGAAAGGGAATGGTGGCCCTCTCCGAGACGAAGCGGCACCCAGTTGTGCTGTACGTTGCTGACCGAGCGCGACCACTGAATCGACGCCACCCGCGTCATGTCGCATGCAAGCGCCATTACGAGCATGTCCATTTGGGCCCTTCCGGTCATCGGATACTGGTCGTTCTGCTCAAAGTTGCCGCCCGGGAGTGTCACGGTCGGCTCCTGACAGGCCGCGCCAACACCACCGGTCACGTCCAGACGAGCTTCCAAATCTCGAATCGACTGAAGATGCTTGTCGAGCGTCTGCTTGTCTTCGTAGCCAAGAGTCCTGTTGAAGGCCTCGTGGTCCGCCATGACGGCGTCGAGAACGCTTTGACGTCGCTTTCGAATGAGCGCGAGCTCGAACGGATCCGTGTCCAGGTCTCCGAAGAGGTCGGTGAAGTTCTGGTTGGGGTCCTCCCGGTGCGGAACCGGCTGGTCGGGCCCGGTGTACGACATCCGCGACCAGACCGAAGAGCTTCGTACCTGAACGCCGAACTCGAGAGAGCGAAACTTCGTCACGATGTCTTTCGCGATTTCGTCCGCCAAGTACTGATCGACCGATTGCCCCCCGCCCCAACCGACGTACTGTGGCGTCGGGCCATCACAATTGCCTTCACAAAAGAGGCTGCCCGGCAAGATCTCGGCGTTGGTCAGCAGGCAGGCCATTCCGGTCTGGTGCCCATCGCCGATCGAATCGTAAGCCACGTCCTGATCGACGCCGTCGAGGAAGAGAAGCTTTTGCGAGAATGGCGCCAGCGACGCGTGCATCGGGTGACCGGAGAGGTCCATGTTTGCTGGCGGGGACCAGATGTCTTGACGTGTGCCGTTCGCGCTGAACCAAAAGATGATTCGCTTGGGGGCAACCCCAGCCTGCGCCGAGCTCCGCGTGGGCAACATCGCATCGAGCATCGGCAGCCCGATCGCGACCGTCCCGCCGAACAGCGTGCCTCTCAGCATCCTACGACGACTGATCCGCTTCACTGCGCACCTCCTTGCTCCGCGACCACCGCGCGACGGTATAGGAACGCGTTCGTTTGCGTGAGCGCGACCAAGAGCTCCCGAACATTGAAATTGGAGGCTGCGAACCTCTCGTTGATCTGCTCGATGCTGCAGCTGTCGAGCTGAGTCACCGAACGGTTGTACGCGAAGCGGAACCACTGCGAGGAGACACACTCCTGCACCTGCGTGCTCGCCGCGAGGGCTTGCGCCAGCTCGATTGCACCGTCGTAGGTCCCGTCGATGTCGTCGGTTTGCACGACCTCGCCCACCGCGTCGACGTCTTTGCCGTTCTGCTGATCGCGCCACTGCCCCACGCCATCGTAGTGTTCGAAGATGAAGCCGATGGGGTTCATCAGGCTGTGGCATGAAGCGCAGGCTGGGTCAGCGCCGATCTCTTCGAATTGCTCCTTGGTCGTCTTGTTGGGGTCGAGCTCCGGTGGCTCGATGACGAGGTCATTCGGTGGGAGCGGTAGCGTGTTGCACATCAACTGCTCGCGCACGAACTTTCCGCGAAAAACGGGAGAGCTCTGATTGAGGTTCGCATGCGTCGCCATGAGCGCGGCGCTGGTCAAAAAGCCCGCACGTCGTGTCGGATCGAGTTGAACCCGTTGGAACTCCGTCCCAGTGACTGGCTCGACCACGTCGTCGCCGTAGAAGCTAGCGAGCTCCTCGTTCATGAAGCTGTAGTCACCGGTCAACAGCGTTTGTAGGGATCCGTCTCCCTCCAAAATCACTTGCTCGATGAACGTCTGAATCTCTTCCTCCCAAAGAGGCCGGAGCGAAGCATTGAAGGCCGGGTAGATCGACGTATCCTTTGTTACGTTGTCGAGCTCCGTCAGAAGCAACCACTGCCTGTGGAAGTTACGGATAGTGTCCTTGGCTCGGTCGTTCTCGAGCATGCGCGCCGCCTGAGCTCCAATTTGCTCTCGGGTCAAGAGCGCATCGTTTGCCGCTGCTTCGAAAAGCTGATCGTCGGGCATGGTATTCCAGAGCATGTACGAGAGCTTGGTTGCCATCTCCCAGCTGGTGAACGGCACCACGTCGCCTTCAACCGGTAGCTCGGAGCCATACTCCGGCCGGTAAAGGAAAGACGGGGATTGAAGCACCACCTCGATGACGATTTGGATGCCGTCCTCGAACGTTCCGAGGTCAGGGTCGGCGACTGCCCAGTCGAACACGCCTTTTAGCCGGTCGATCTCGTCTTGCTCGAGCGGGCGGCGATAGGCGCGCTGACCCCAGCGTTCGATGAAGGACAACGCGCACGCGTCGCTGCCCTGGGAGGCCGGGTCGCACCCGTCCATCAGCGTCGTCATGTTGGTGATGGCTCGGGCACTGACGGTTTCAGCGACGTTGGCGTACTGCTCGACGAGCAGGTCGCTGGTGGTCAACGCGCCCGCTTGGTTGTTGAAGCCCGCCACCTCTTCCTCGGGAGGAAGCACATCGGCTGGATTGGTGTCATCGCCGAGGAGGTCGCGGACCGTATTATTGTATTCGAAACGAGTCATTCGGCGGATCGGCGTGTCGACGACGCAGAGCTCCTTCGCGACCGCATCATCGGCCGACCCGTCGCCGCCGCTCCCGATGAGGCCGGTACACCCGCACACGAGCGCAACGGCTAGCGCGGCGAGCGGCGCGCTACGGTGACCTGTAGCGAGGGGGCGCATACATTACAGCCTAAAGGATCACTGAACGGTTTGCAGCCCTTTTGGGTGAGAGCCCCTTTTCAGTCGTGATTCTAGTAGCTTATTCGGATCCCGCTAGACGAGGATTTCACTGACCGGGAGGGTCGCTTTCATCGACCGGGTACCCCAGCTTTCCACATTCAAGCCCATGACCTGTTGAAGGGTCAGCCCGACTCGCGTGGTCGGCGCTGCGTTGCCCCTGACATGAATGCCTGGCTTGATCCGCCCGCCGGCGCGTCCCGCGATCATCATCGGTAAACCGATAATGCCGTGGACTTTGGCGAACGAGACGTCGGAGTGAGCAAATACGAGACAGTTGTCGAGGAGCGTCCCGTCACCCTCTGGAATCGCGGCAAGCCTTTCGATGAAATCCGCCCAAGCCTCCATCGAATCGAGGACGAATGCCGTCGCCTCGGGCTGGTATCCAAGATCTGGGTCGATCGCCTCGTCGTGGGTGAGCTGATGGTGCTGCGAGCTCGACCCAGCTTGCCGAAGACCGGAAATCGGAGCTGAGAACATCATGCTGAAAACGCGCGTCTGGTCGCAGGCGAGCGCAAACGAAAGCAGCTCTGCCATGAGCTGATTGGTGAGCTTCGATTGGCCGACCTCGGTGCCCAGGTCCTCCGAAACGGGCTGAGGCGCTTTCATACAGGCCTCGAGATCGGGGGGACCGGCCAGCAGGACGTTGATTTGCTGTTCGAGCTGTCTGACCGAAGTGAAGTACTGGTCGAGCCGCTGGCTGTCATGTGTACCGACCTGTTGCAGCAACCGGTCCGCGTCTTCTTTGACGACCGAGAGCACGCTCTGGCGAAGCATCAGTCGCGGGTCGGGGACGAACGGGCCTGCATTTGGATCGGCGAACTCCGGACCGAATACGCGAGCATAGAGCGCAGCCGGTGACAGCTCAGGGGCATTCGGAATGCCTTGGGCCTCACGGCTATAGGCTTGGTTCGGGTTGCCGGTCGCCGACATCTCGATCGAGCGGAAGCGCGTCACGCCTCCGATTTGACTCGAGATGACCGAGTCCAGGGTGGGCGCGACATACACGCCGTCTTGCTCTGGCACGGAGCCGGTCAGCGTCGTAACCAGGCCGCCGCTATGCGGAAAGTTTGGGCGGCCATCGAGCGTCACATCGAAACCACTGAGGACACTGACGTAGTCGCGAACCTTGCCGCCGCTGGAGAGCTCGCGGTCGAGGGCGACGAGCTCAGGTGATAGCTCCCATCCCTCTCCCGTCGTCGTCGGAGCCCATCGCTCTGGGTTGATGCCACAACCCCACATCCACGCGCCGAACCGCAATGGAAGCGGAGCTCCCTGAGCCAGCGCCGTGCCGTTGTCATCGAGGAAGCAATCGAGCAGCGGAAGCCCCATCGAAACCGCGCCCCCGGCAAGTGTGCCGCGAAGCATGGTTCGTCTGTCGAACCGCTTCTTCATGGCTCGGCCCCCACCATTTCTGCCTCGCGGGGCCCTGAGGTCGTCAGGAAACCGTCGCTTAGGACGATCTCGCGCACCAGGTCCGCCACGCGGAACTCCGACTCTGCGAAGCGTTCCCCGAGGAAATCGAGCAGTGGCCATTCGTCTGGCGTCGCGTCACGCCCAACGGAATAGCGGAACAAGGTTCGAACCAGGCACGGGCCGAGCTCTGGATGGTCACGCAGCGCTTCGCCTACCCCGACCGGGCCATCGTAGCTGACGCCGTCGAGCTCTCCGGAGGCGTCGATCGTCGCGCCGTTCTCCTGCTCTCGAAAGGCTCCGATCGCGTCGAAGTTTTCGAATGCGAGGCCGATCGGATCCATCAGGTTGTGACAACCGGCACAGGCGTCGTTGGTCACGTGTACCTCGAGACGTTCCCGGGCCGTCCGAAGCTCCCCCATCGTATCTTCGACGATCGAGAAATCGATGTTCGCCGGAGGGGTAGGAACGTCCTGGCACAGCAACACCTCGCGGACGAACTTGCCGCGCAGGGTGGCAGAGCTCCGACCCGTGTGTGAGTAGAGCGCCATCACGCTGACGTGCGACATGAGACCAGCGCGAGGACTGTCTTCGTCGAACGTATGAGCTTCCCAGCCGCTCGCCGTGACGACGGGGACGCGATACATCAAACCGAGGTTTCTGGTCAGAAACGTGTTTCGCGACGTGAAGAGGTCTCTGTAGTCTCCGCCCTCGGTGAGGTGGGCGACGATGGTTCGCAAAGTCTGCTCTTTGGCATCTTCCGCAATGGTTTGGGTGTATGCGGGAAACAAGGCCGCATCCTTGCGGACCAGGCCGTCGTCGAACTGCCTGAAGTCGTAGAAATCGGAAAAGAGGGTGCGAAGACCGATCTCGGCGCGCGGTGAGGAAACGAGCCGATCGACCTGCGCGGCCAACACGTCACGGTCGAGCAAGTTGCCACTCTCTGCTGCGTCGAGCAGCTCGTCATCCGGGCTCGTGTCCCACAAGAAAAAGCTCAATCGGGTTGCAATCGAGGTGCCGGTGAGACGCAGTCGTGAAGGGTCGCCCGGATCCGGCTCGGCTCGTTCGACGCGAAACAGGAAGTCGGGCGAAACGAGAAGGCTCGACAGCGCGAGCTCGAGCCCTTGGTAGAAGTCCCCCAAGATGAGCGTAGCGTTCCGAGCCACCTCGACCCGGCTGTCGATCTCCGCTTGGCTGAGCGAGCGGCGGAACAAGCGGCGGCCAACCTGCTCGATGAATCGCCGGGCGCAGACATCGTCGCTCGACGACCCAGATGCAGGCTCACACGGGACCAACTCGGCGCGATGATCAGCGTCGAGCGCCTGCTCTGCAACTGCGGCGGCCGCCGCTTCGTATTTCTCGAAGCCCGATGGCGTCACGCTTGCGAACGAAGAGCCGACCGCCAAAAGCCCAGCCCGGCGTTCATCGGGATCGATCCGACTCGGCACGGTGATGTGGTCGCCCAGCACATCGTGGATACTGCGGACGAACTGCTCGGTCGTGAGCCGCCGGAGCGCAATGGGTCCTCCGTCGACGGACGGTCCACTGGATCCGGCGCTGCCGTCTCCACTGCTACAGCCGACGATCGCGACCGCGAGGACAGCCGCCATCAAGTATGGATACCGGGTCATGGAGTAGGCGAACCTCGGAAGTTCGACACTATCCCTATTGGCGCGCCTCGGCAAAGCGAAAAGTGCGGACCCTCAGCTCTCCGGCGGAAGCAACACGACATCGACGATGTGCAGCATGCCGTTCGACGCTGGGGCTGACGCGGTGATGCTGGCGTCGTTGATCGAGACCTTCCCATCCTTCACGTGCATCGTCGCTTTTTTACCGCTGGCCATGCTCAGGGTTTGTCCGTCGGTGAAGCTATCTGCCGCGAGCGCGGAGGTCGTGACGTGGTACTGCAGAATCTTCCTCAGTTGATCGACGTTCTCTGGTTTCAGGAGATCATCGACCGTGCCTTCAGGCAGCTTGTCGAAAGCCGCGTTGGTTGGCGCGAACACCGTCAACGGACCGGAAGCAGCAACCGACGTGACGTAGTCCGCCGCCTTGATCGCTGCGACGAGCGTCGTGTGGTCTTTCGATGCGATGGCCAGGCTTACGATGTTGTTCTCATCGAGCGGAGGAATGTTCGACACTTCCTCGGCAGCCGGCGCCGGAGGCGCATCAGGACTGGTGGCCTCCTGCTTCTTGCAACCTAACGCGGTCAGCCCGACAATAATCGTGACTGTCAGTAGACTTTTCTTCATCACACCCTCCGTGAGACACGCCGTCGCGCGCCGTCAAGTATAGACTCAAAACGAGCTCGAAAACGCGTCGCGCAGAACATTCGCTTCTTCCTCTGCGAACGCATATTTTGCCACAATTCGCGCGGTTGAATATTCGTGCCCCTCGCCTACACTCCAGCCGCCGAGGGAGGGTTTATGCGCAGCAGGTACATCCGGCTCATCATGATCGTGATCGGTGCTCTGGCTCTTGGCTGCACGCCGAAGGAGGAGTCCGCGCCCGAGCGAGAGGTAGCGGCTCCTGCCGCTGCGGAAGTTGCGGAAGTTGCGGAAGTAGCCGTCGCAGATCCAAAGGCAGAAGCCATCGAGATCTACGAAAATCGCTGCACAGTTTGCCATGGCAAGCTGGGGAAGGGCGACGGTGAAGGCTCGGCGGCCCTCGATCCGAAGCCGCGCGACTTCACTCTTGCAGAATGGCAAGAGTCGGTAACCGACGAACACATACAAAAGATCATCGTATACGGTGGGATTGCCGTGGGGAAAAGCGCCACGATGCCCGCAAATCCGGATCTCGATGCGAAGCCCGAGGTGGTCAAAGAGATCGTCGTGTACGTGCGGAACCTCGCCAAGTAGGCCGCTGGCTTGGTTATTGCAAAAATACTCTGGAGGGTCTTCGTGATGAACGCCCTTCCCGACGGGATTAAGGAGCAGTGATGAAATTTTGCAGGATTAGTGGTGCGCGGGGCGCATCCGGTTTGGCTCTTTTGTTGACCGCTGCCTTCAGCTTCGGTTGCAGCTCGCAACCAAAGGGGCAGTTGTCGTCTGCGCCTTCGGGATCGGTCGCGAACCTGATGAAGGAGCGTGGCTTGAGCGAGGCAGACGTGAGTGCCGCGCTCCAGACCTACACGCCAACCGGCAAGAAGGACGAGTACTACACGTTCGCGTCCGGGGGTCACGGTGGAAACTTGATCGTCATCGGCGTGCCGTCGATGCGCATCTTGAAGTACGTCGGCGTGTTCACACCGGAGCCCTGGCAGGGCTATGGCTACGGTGATCAGAGCAACCAAGTTCTCGAGGGCGGCAACCGCTTCAGCAAGACGATGACTTGGGGCGACATGCATCACCCGGCACTCAGCGAAACCGCTGGCGAGTACGACGGCAAGTTCCTTTTCGTGAACGACAAGGCCAACGCCCGGATAGCCGTCATCGACCTCCACGACTTCGTTACCAAGCAGATCGTCACTTCGCAGCTGATCCAAAGTGATCACGGCGCGACCTTCGTCACACCGAACACCGAGTACGTGGTCGAATCCGCTCAGTACCCGGCGCCGCTCGGTGGCGCTTACGCGCCGATTGAGGAGTACAAAGACAAGTACCGCGGGGCGGTCATCTTCTGGAAATTCGATCGTGACAAGGGCCGCATCGACCCGGAGAGGTCGTTTGCCATGGAGCTCCCGCCGTACATGCAGGACCTCTCCGATGCCGGGAAGCTGGCGAGCGAGGGCTGGGTTTTCATCAACTCGTTCAACACCGAGATGTCTTACGGCGGCACGTTGGAAGGCAATCCACCGATGGAGTCGGGCGCGTCTCAGAACGACATGGACTACCTCCACATCATCGACCTAGTCAGCGCCGAGAGGGTGGCTAAAGAGGACGGGAAGACGAAGACGATCGCCGGCATGAAAGTGATTTCACTCGACACCGTCAACGAGGAGGGGTTGCTCCATCTCGTCGGCGAGCCCAAGAGCCCGCACGGCGTCGACATCACCCCCGATGGTAAAGAGCTCGTCGTTTCCGGTAAGCTCGACACCCACGCGACGATCTACAGTTGGGAGAAGCTCAAGGGCCTCATCGACAGCAAGAAGTACGAGGGCAAGGACGCGTACGGCGTTCCGATTTTGCCCTTCAAGGACAGCATTCGAGGCCAAATCGAGATTGGGCTCGGCCCGCTCCACACCCAGTTCGACGACAAAGGCAATGCCTACACGTCGGTCTTCATCGAGTCGACGGTCGCCAAGTGGTCGGTCAAAGACCTCAAGCTCATCGGGAAGCAGAAGGTCCACTACAACGTCGGCCACATCGTCGCAGCCGAGGGTGACACGGTCAGCCCGGACGGCGGCTATCTGATCGCCATGAACAAATGGGCGATCGACCGCTTTGCCAAGGTGGGTCCTCTGCTTCCGCAGAACTTCCAGTTGATCGGGATCGACAACGAGCAGATGCAGCTTCTTTACGACATGCCGCTTCCGCTCGGGGAGCCGCACTACGCCCAGATGATCAAAGCCGACAAGCTCGACCCGATCGACATCTACAAGCCCGCCGGGATGGATGTCGTCACGGACGAGCAATCCGAATTTGCCGTCAAAGCCAAGGAGGAGCGGATCGAGCGTAAGCCTGACGGTGTCCACGTCTACATGACGGCTGTGCGGAGCCACTTCACACCGGACATCATTCGCGTCAAGAAGGGTGACACCGTGCACTTGCACATCACCAACGTCGAACAGGCACACGATGCGACCCACGGCTTCACGATCGGGTCGTACAACGTTCACAGCAGCCTCGAGCCCGGGAAGCACGTCGATCTTACGTTCGTGGCCGACAGGGAAGGCACGTTCCCGTTCTATTGCACCGAATTCTGCTCGGCTCTCCATCTCGAAATGGCGGGGTACTTCCTGGTGGAACCCGGATGATGCGCGGCGCCGCATGCAACGGCGGGGGGCTGTGTGTTCTCCTCCGTGTGTGCGTGAGCGTCGCAGTCCTGCTCATGGTGGCCTCGTGTGAGTCGCGCGCCGATTTGATTTTCGCCGGCGAGCGGCCGCACGAAGCGCCCGCTCCCCCAGACGACTGCAACGTGGTGGAAGCCGGCTTCAACCTCCAGCGCGCTGTCGACGATGCAATCGAAAACACCACCCTCTGTCTCGAGCCGGGCGACCATGCGGGCCCCCTCGACGTCAACAAGAACGTAACGATCTGGGGTCCACACGAAGCCGTCATTCGCTCCTCCGGCGAAGGGACGACCATAGAGCTCGGCGCCGACGGAGCTGCGCTACTCGGCGTCACGATCGATGGAAGCGGCGGACGCTTTGATACCCTCGATGCGGCGGTCCACGTCACCGGCGACCACAACCGGGTCGAGGGAGTTGTGGTCCGCAACGCGGCATTTGGCTTGCTCGTCGAGAAGGCCAACTATGCATCGATTCGCAACAATCTCGTTTTGGGGCCTGATGAGGGCCCACTCGGGCTTCGCGGCGACGGCATTCGGCTTTGGGAGACGCGGCATTCGGTGGTCGAAGGTAACGATGTGATCGGAAGCCGCGACATGGTCGTTTGGTATTCGAGCGACAACCGAATCGTCGACAACACCGTTCTTCGAAGCCGATATGGCACCCACTTCATGTACAGCCATGGCAACGTCCTCGAAGGGAACCGCTACATCGACAACGTGGTGGGCGTCTTCATCATGTACAGCCGCAACGTCCAGGTGAAACGGAACCTCCTAGCGCGATCGTCCGGGCCTGGCGGAATGGGACTCGGGATCAAGGAGTCCGGGAACCTGGCCGTGTCCGATAACTTCTTCGTGGCAAACACCAAGGGCGTCTACATGGACACGTCGCCGCTCGACGAAGACGACTTCAACAGGTTCGAGCGCAACGCATTCTACCACTCCGAAGTCGCTGTCCTGATGCATGGCAGCGAGCACCGGAACACGTTCAGCGACAATGCGTTCGTCAGCAATCATTCGCAGGTCGAGGTCGAGGGCGGAGGAGATGCGCTAGGCGTCGATTGGAAAGAGAACGCTTTCGACGACTATGCTGGCTATGACATGGACCGCGACGGTTACGGCGACATCCCCTACGAGCTCCGGCGGCTCAGCAGCCAGCTTGCAAGCACGTACCCGCAGCTCCTCTTTTTTCGGGGCGCGATCACCCTCGAGCTCCTCGACGCGATCAGCCTCTTGTTTCCGTTGGTCGAACCGCAGACCACACTGATCGATTCGCGACCCAAAATGAGCGCGGCAACTTGGGATGGTGGGCATGCGGGTCGAAGGTAGAGGCATCCGCAAGCGGTTTGGTCGCATCGAAGCACTCCGGGGGATCGACTTCACCATCCCGACGGGCGGTCGAGTAGGGCTGGTCGGGCCAAACGCGTCCGGGAAATCGACCCTCATCCGCATCGTGCTTGGGCTTCAGCAATGTGAGGGCGAGCTCCTCCTCGATGGCTCAAGCAAGCGAAGTCTCGAGCTCGCCGACCGGATCGCGTATGTCCCCCAGATCGCCCCAAAGCTCGGGGCTTCGGTGGGCGAGGTGGTCAAGGCGATCACCCGTGTGCGGGGCCTTCCCGTCGACGATGTGGTGGAGCGGGGAGCCCACCTGGGACTCGACTTTCGCGCGATCGACCGGCAAGCCTTTCGGGATCTTTCAGGCGGGGCGAAGCAGAAAACTCTCCTAGCGCTTGCGCTAGCGAGCCGGGCATCGCTGTTCGTTCTCGACGAACCGACCGCGAGCCTCGACACGACTTCTCGCATGGACCTCTTCGATCAACTGTCGCATCGCACGCAGGGGGCAACATTGATCCTCTGCTCTCACCGACTCGAGGAGATCCGGACACTCGTCGATCGAGTGATGGTGCTCGAAGAAGGGAGGTTGGCGTATTTTGGGCCGACAGAGGCTTATCTCGACAGCATTACGCTGAGCACCATCGAGGTTCAGATGCTGAACGGCACGGGGGCTGACACGCTGACCCGCCTGGGATTCGAACCCGGCGTTGCCGGATGGTGGAGTCGCACGGCAACGCGCGCTGAAAAGCTCGCTCTCGTTGCGGAGCTTTCGGAGACGATGGCGGGCCGACTCGGCAACCTCCTCGTGCGGGACGCCGAGGCCGTGCGGCTAGACGACCAAGAGGAAGACCGTGAGCTCGGCAAGCGCGACTAAGATCATCCTCGCAGCGGTGGCAGTCCTGCTCGTAGGCATCGTGCTGACTCGGCTCAATCGAGTCTCATTGCCCGAAGGCCCAGTGCCTGTCGTGTGGGACCGCGAGGTTTGCGAACACTGCAAGATGCACGTCGGTGACCCCCGCTTTGCGGCCCAGTTGCAGGCGGCGAATGGAGCGGTGATGAGCTTCGACGACCCGGGGTGCCTGGCCGCCTACCTCGAAGCGCATCCGATGGAGTTGCATGCGCTCTACTTCCGGGATTACGACGGTCAGCAGTGGCTCTCCCAATCCGGAGCAGGCTTTGTGCCAGTCGACGACTCGCCGATGGGCTACGGTATCGCTGCGGTGACCCGCGACACGCCGGGGGCACGCGACTGGGAATGGGCCCGCAAGCGTGCGCTCGAGCGAGAGCGACAAGAGGGGGCCCGGTGAAGCGACAGCTGAATTCGTACTGGGCCGTTGCGCAGCTCGACATGGCCGAGGTGCTTCGGTCTAGGTGGCTCCTCTTCTGTGTGGTCATCTACGCGCTTTTGGCTGCTCTGTTCGTACTGGTCGGGATGCGGGAGTCGACTGTCTTCGGTTTTACGGGGACCGGGCGAGTGCTGGTCTCGTACGTGCACGCGTTGCTCGTACTCTTGCCACTGATGGCGCTCGTGGCGACCGGTCACGTCGTCAACAAGGCGCGTGACGACGGAGCGCTCGAGCTCTTGTTCAGTCAACCGATTTCGCGCGCGGCGTTCTTCAGCGCCGTTTCAACCGTGCGTTTGGTTGTCCTACTCGCGCCACTCGTCGTGTTGATGGTTGCGATGGGCGTCTTCGGGCGCGTCGCGTTCGGCCAACAGATCGCCTGGAGCTTCATAAACAACTGTTTGGTCCTTTGCACTGCATTGGTCTGGGCTTTTTGCGGCCTGGGTCTTTGGGTGTCGACCTCGGTTTCCAACTCCGCACGCGCGACCATGTACTTGCTGCTCATATGGGTTGCGGGGATCGCGCTTCTCGATTTCGCGCTTGCCGGGATGATGCTTCAGTGGCGCCTCGAGCCGAGAGTCGTGTTCGCCCTGGCAGCCCTCAACCCGGTTCAGAGCATTCGAATGGCGCTGCTTTCCTCCGCGGACCCGCAGCTCAGCGTTCTTGGGCCGGTCGGGTTCTATCTTGCCAATCGAATTGGCAGCACGTGGCTTTACGTTCTGGGCCTCGGATGGCCGCTGTTACTAGGTGCGATCGCTTGGTCGGGCGCGCTTTGGAGGCTCCGGCGCGGCGATGTCGCGTAGAAAGAAAAGCTAGAGGAGGCGAGATGACGAAGGCATTGGATGCGTTTTACCGATTCTTGGATGAGCCGCTGTTTCCATGGGCGCGCATCGTCTTGGCGGTACTCACGCTCCTCGTGATCGCAAGCTTCACTGTGCCAATGTGGCACATCCGGATGGTCGCGCCTCAATACCCCGAAGGCCTCGACCTCTATATCTACTCCTACAAGGTCGACGGGGGTCACGACGGTGCTGACGTCCAAGAGATCAGCACCCTTAACCACTATATCGGAATGCGGCCGCTCGACCGCACGGAGCTCACCGATCTCGATTGGATTCCGTTCCTCTTCATCGGGATGATCATCCTCGCGCTGCGGACTGCCGTGATCGGAAAGGTGAGGTCACTCATCGATCTTCTGGTGATCACGACGTATGCTGGGATATTCGGTTTTGGGAGGCTCTACTACAAGCTCTACACGTTCGGGCACGACCTCGACCCGAGGGCTCCGATCACAATCGAGCCGTTCACGCCAGTCCTGTGGGGCGAAAAGCAGGTCGCCAATTTCTTCACCGAAGCAAACCCGTCGGCTGGGACGTATTACGTGGCTGTGTTCGCGTTAGGGCTGTCGGTGTTGGTGGTTTTTCATCTGGCGGTCGGACGCCGTCGTCATCGCGATGCGGTTCTCGCCGAGACTTAGAGCGCCTTCGGCACCCAAATCATCTACGAGCCGAGGTGAACGGTGAGGGCGAAAGTTCCAGAGATCGCCGTCCCAGCCGTGCCGCCCGTGATCGATTGTTCGGTGCCGGAAACCGTCTCGGTGCCGCGGACCGCTAACCCGATCAACGAGTAGTCGAAGTCAGCCGCCAACGAGACCCACTTCACGATGGGAATTCGCAAGCCCAGCCCCATAGACGCCCCTCCACCGTCGGTTCGGACGTCGGTGAGTATGTTTTCGAAGCCCGGTACCGCGAGGCCGCCTTTGGTCGTGTAGTAGTTCAGGCCGAGCTTGATCGTCGGATGCACGTAGGGAACGGCGCGAATGAGGAAGCCGAAGTCGAGGCCTACCGTGATCAAGTCGAACGGGTCGTAGTTGGCCCTCTTGAAGTGACCGCCTACCGTCGTCGAGCCCGCCCGAAACTTCAGCGCCGCGCCGAACTCTGGGCCGGTGACGACCACAGACGGGATCTGAGACGCGATCTCTGGTGGTATGAAATCCAGGCCCCGGAACTGAGTCACGTTCCATCGAGATGGCCCCGCCGTTGCTTCGAGCCATACGAGACCGCCGACGCGCTTGCTGTAGACGCTCGATTTCTCCTCGCTCGGCTGGTCAGCGGGTTCGGGTGGCGTCACTTGCACGCCCTCTTCACCGTCAGAAAACGTCGTCTGAACCTCTTGCGCGGCCGCGCCGGACGCCATCATCAAAGCCACACCCAAGATACAAGCAAAATGCTGCATCGGTCCCCCTAACCGTTGATGCTCAGCGACCAAAACAGGCCGCAATCCCCACTTTCAGTTTCAGGGCGGGCTTCTCGGACGTCAACGTCAACCGGGGAGGATCGTGCGCTCCCTCACAGAACTCGAGTGACTTCGCTACTTCCTGAGCTGCTCGAAGAGCCTCAGTTCGCGCCGATGGGCACCTGTGACAGAACGGCCGTCATCGCCTAGACTCGCCGCGGCTCGTGCCAACGTGAACGCAAGAGGAGAGCATCATGTTGAGGAAGTTCGTTTGGATCACCGGTTTTCTCGATATTTTGATCGGCCTTGGGGTCTGGACGCAGCCGCTGACCAATCCCGAGCAGGGGACGTTCGTATCCCTCATGACCCTGGGCGCATTCCTCATGTTTGCAGGCGCAGCGTTGATGTGGTCGTCGAAAGACATCGCAGTGCGCGCGCCCGTCATCTTTTGGCAAGGGCTCGTACGGCTTACCGCGGTGATCAGCATCTTGTACGGTGTGCCGAAAGGGCTCGCCACTCCCTACGAATACGGAGTCGCTGCTTTTGACGGCGTCATCTCGCTGACGTACATCCTCGGTACGATGAGGTTTACCGGGGCGTCTGCTTTCAAGCTCTTCATGGGCAAGACCCAGTAGTTTTTGGTGCTCCGCCTCTCTGACGCTGCCGGGCCGTGCGTAAGTGCCGTGTCTGCTAGTCTCCTGTCATGGTTCGGCTGGCCGCTTTTGGAATCTTTCTTGTGATCCTCAGCTTGGGGCGTCCCATCGTGATCCCCGTGCTCTTGGCGAGTCTGATCGCGATCAGCCTCTCCAAGATCGTCGATCTAAGCGACAAGGGGCTTCCGCGATGGCTCACAGTGCTACTCGCTTGCCTTGCCGCGGTCGCCGTGGTCATGGGCCTGGGTTTCTTGACTACCAGGGCCGCAACGGATTTCGCCTCCGCCTTCAGCCAATATCGCGGCGATTGGGACCGGCTTCAGGTTGAGCTCGCAAGCTGGCTGTGGAGCCAAGGGCTCGGGATTCCCGCGACTGCGGTTACCGAGTTCGACCCCGGCGAGCTCGTCCGAGGCCTCGCGGTCCCAGGTTTCACGCTCGCGCTGAGCATCGTCTCGTCGGGGTTCCTCGTGTTGCTGATTACCGTCTTCCTAGTCATCGAGAGCTCGTCGTTTTCGAAGAAGTTCGCCAACACCGACAAGCTCGGCACGATGAACGTCGAGGTGCTGCGAGGGGCTGCGCGGGACGTTCAGCAATATTTGCTGATCAAGACCGTGACGAGCACTGCAACGGGGCTACTGGTCGCCGGGCTCACGACTGTAGTCGGATTGGGTCACTCCCTGCTCTTCGGTCTTCTCGCTTTCGTCCTCAATTACATTCCGAGTATCGGCAGCATTCTCGCATCGGTACCGGCGATTGGGCTTTGTTTGCTCACTTTGGGGTGGGTCCCTGCGATGGGGCTTGCGGCAGGGTATTTTGCGATCAACTTCGTGATTGGAATCGGGATAGAGCCTAGATGGGCTGGCGATGCCACCGATCTCTCGCCAACAGTCGTGGTGTTATCGATGGTGTTTTGGGGTTTCGTGCTCGGCCCGGTTGGCGCTCTTCTCTCGGTCCCCCTCACCATCATCGTGCGAATCACCGCTTCGCAGTCCGAAGAGTGGTCGTGGCTCGCAAAGTTGCTGAGCTCGCCCCGAAGCATCGTCCGTGCCCAAGACGACCAAGTCGCCTAGCTAAGGGCGCTCACAGAAAACGACTATGCCTCCCTCGTCAGCCGCTCGCCTGGCTTTTAGCGAGCTTGGCGATGGCGTACGCGGCGATCGGCACGATCTGCCCATCCCCCTCGATGCCCTCCACGCACCAGCTTGCGGCGGCCTCCATGGTTGAAAAGGCCTTGTTTGGGGCCGGCTGCGGGGAGATCCATCGCAATGCCGTGTACGCCCCGCGCACGATCGCGTTCTGGATGATGATCGCACTTCCGATATTCTTCTTGCGGATGATGGGCCGGTTGCTGTCCTCGAACTCTTTCAACTGCCGGCGCATCGTGGCCTCTGGTACACGAGCGATCTTGGTCGTATCAACGATCAAGGCATGTCGAGTCGGTGCCGAAAAGACGTGCTCGTAGCACTCACGCATGTAGGTGATGTCGTCTTCGACCATCACCGGCGGCATGGTGATCACCACCAGCGGCCACATCGATACGTCGAACATCAGGCCAACGCCGGTCGGCGGCCCGCTGACTTTTGGGAACTCCCCCATGCTAGAGATTATCGACATTTTGCGCGGGGATGCAAAGGGCGCCCGTCGAGCCCACATTCGTTGCTATTGCACCACGATACATCCGGCGGCTCCTACGCTGCCCTCGTTGTTGTCCTCCCCGCATTCCAGGGTAAGGGAGAGCCCTGCGGCCTCGTCGTCGACGGTGACATAGAAGTCCCACGGTCCGGTGTCGCCGCTTTCCGGCGTGAACTCCATGACGAGCGTCTCGCTTTGGCCCGGCAGGAGCGAAACCGTGGTCATCTCGAATCCGAGCAGTGATCCATCAGGCGGCACCCCTCGATAGAACCCGACGGGCACTCCCGCTGCGATTCCGAGTGAGCCCGTATTCGCAATCTGCGCCTGGATCCCGATCGAGCTCGGGCAGGAGCTAGTGTTCACCGACAGGCCGGCCACCGAGAGATCCGGCGCATTGAACACACCCTCCCCTTGCACGTTCTGACGATAGTTGTTGAGACCCACGCCCGACCAACTATCGCTCTCTACCGCGGGGATGACACCCGACGCATCGACATTGGTTACGTGGTAGCTGTGCTGGTTCCATACTCGCCGCGTGCCCACCCACTTGTCGTTGATGTCGCCAAAGGCAAAGAGGCCGTGTGTTCCGACCGCGCAGCCATCCCGCACGATCTGGTCGTCGTTGGCTGGCACGAGGAACTCGGAGTTACCATCAGCGTCGACATCGACGATGAGCGGATACTCCGCGGCTGTGCGTGAGGAATTCGCCATTTCGAGAAGCTTTGCACCGGTCTTCCCCGACAGGATGTAGAGGGTGCACTCATCGTTGTAAATGACTTCGGCTTCGCCATCACCCTCGAAGTCGAACACGCTCGAGCCTGTGACGCTGGACGACAAGTCCTGGACCACCAGCGACCACAGGATTCCATCCGTGCGGCTGCTGCCGCAGAATGCTGCTTCGCCGGTGCCTGTGCAGTCTAGGTCGTAGACGGCGTACTGTCCGCGGCCCGCCGCGGCGAACTCGGGTCGACCGTCTCCGTCGAAGTCCGCCACCGTGGGTGCTCCGCCGACTCCACCGCCCGGGATCGCGACGGGCCCGAAGATCACGGTCCCGTCGGTTCCGCTCAACACGCGCGCGTTGCCGCCGCTGATCGAAACGACGTCCGGGACGGTGTCACGGTTCACGTCCGCCACCGCGACGAAGCCGTCGGGCGCGGTATCGTTGCGCCAGACCTCGGTGCCATCGACGTGATAGACGATGTTGCCCCCCACGATGTCGGGCTCCCCGTCCCCGCTGATATCAGCAATGGCAGAGACGCTCCACTCGCCGTTGTTGCCCAGCCAGCCTTTGTCTTGCAGTGGCGTACCGTCGTTATCAAACCATTGGCCCCCGATGATGACCTCGGGTTCCGGATCCGCGTCGAGATTGGCAAGAGCAGGGTATCCTTGGCCGGTTCCGGTCAACGCCGCCGCCCACTTCTCCGCGCCATCGTGCTCGATGACGACCAACTGTCGTGGCGAGCTCGTCATGAAGACGATTTCGAGCTCGGCATCGGCGTCCATGTTTCCAACCGCGGGCCCCGTGCCCCAACGCACGTTGTAGGTGCTCACTGGGATCATCAAATTCTCCGAGCCATCCTCACCGTTGAGCACGATGAGCATGTTGTTGCTGGAGTCTTTGTAGGCCACCGTCGCCACCTCCGGCAGCCCATCGCCATCGATGTCGGCGATTGCCGGAGTGCTCTGCACCTGCTTGAACGCCGGATCCATGCTCCACCCGTCCCAGTGCCATTCGATGGTCGGCTCGAACGTGACGTTCTCGGGCCGCAGCTCGCAAAGCTCGCCGTCGGGCTGAGGGAGGCATTGACCCAAGGTTGGCTCGCAGAACTCGCCGTCGGCGCAATCGAAGCTGTCTGTGCAATCGGCGCCCGGCGTAGCGCACTGGCTCGCCAGACAGACGTCACCCGCATCGCAGCACACCGAGCCATCGGTGCCGCACCGCACCCCGGACGGGCACGGCGCTACGCACGCACCCTCGAAGCATTCGTCGCCGACTTCGCAACAAATCGCCGGGCTGCCGCAGAGGAGAGCGGACTCGCACATTTCGCCCCCGCCGGTCCCGCCGTTGCCACCACCTCCACCGGCGCCTCCGCCGGTCGCGTCACCACCACAGCCCGCCGCCGCCATCACGGCGACGAGAAGCACCCCGACTCTAAGTTTACAAATAATAATATAGTAATAATACACTAATAGAGGAATCCAGGCCAGCATTTCCAGGGGCCTCGGGGCCCTCCTCTTGCGGGTTCCCCATGCTAAGTCCGCCGGCGTGGCGACAACCGACTCCCTTCACCGACAGCTCGACCTCGAAAGGCTCGACGAGGACCTCTTTCGCGGATGCTCTCCGGACGAGGGTAGGCCGCGGATCTTCGGCGGGCTGGTGGCGGCGCAATCCCATATCGCCGCTTGCCGGACGGTCGAGGGTCGCGTGGCCCATTCGCTCCACGGCTATTTCCTCCGTGAAGGCGACACGTCGGTCCCGGTGATCTACTACGTGGATCCAATTCGGGATGGTCGCTCGTTCGCGACCCGGCGCGTGGTGGCGAAACAACACGGCAAGGCCATCTTCAACATGTCGGTTTCCTTTCAGGCACCAGAGGAAGGTCTCGAACACCAAAGACCAATGCCGGAAGCGCCTCCACCTTTGTCGGTGCCCACCAACCGCGAGCGTTTGACGGAGTACAAGAAACGCTCCTCGCACCCTGCGTTTGATTTCCTTCTTTCCATCGACCGCCCAATCGAGCGCCGCGAGGTCGACCATGTCGACCTACTCGAACCAAAGCCGTTCACCGGTCTCAAACGAATGTGGTTTCGCGCGCGCGCAAAGCTCGATGACGATCCGGTGGTGCATCAGGCAGTCCTCGCCTACGCGAGCGACTACGGCCTTCTAGAAAGCTCGTTCAACCAACACGGGCACGGCTTCTTGACGGATGAGCTGATCCTCGCGAGCCTCGATCATTCGATTTGGTTCCATGAGCATGCTCGCGTCGACGAATGGATGCTCTACGTCACTGAAAGCCCTCGGACGGCAGGGGGTCGTGGCCTCAATTTCGGGCACATCTACTCGGAAGACGGAAGGCTCGTCGCGTCGGCGGCGCAAGAGGGCCTGATACGGATCCGCAAGCCGCGTTGAGGCTGTGGTAAAGGAGTGATCATGGGGCGTAAATTCCAGGTGATAACGGGTCATCAGGCTCGGTGGCTGGTCCTGTTCGGGCTTTGTCTCGCCGGCGCGCTGGTATCGCAGCCGACCTGGGCGCAACAGCCTCGGCTGCCACGCGCGGCCGAAGAGCCCGCTGCCGAACGCTCGCTCGAGCTCAGCGAGATCGAAGACAGAATCGCGGCTTCTCGCGAGCGACTGCGCGAGTGGGAGAGCAAGTCCCTCGAGTATCAGCAAGCATGGGAGCAGGCAGCGACGCGCGCGCTGGTCATCGATCGCGAAATCGATCAACTCAAGGCGCGTGAGAGCCTCGTCATCCCGAACGATGCGACCACGTCCGAGCTCGATGGACGGTTGCTCGAAGCTGAGCAGGATCTGTCGGCTGCCCGGCGCGAGGCGATGGCGCTCGACGCCGAAGCCGCTCTACGCGCCGAGCGGAGGAAGAAGATTCCGGAATTGCTCGCGGTCGCCAAACAGAAGCGCAGCACCCTAGAAGTCGAGTCCATTCCTACCAGCGCGGATCCGGCCGCGTCCAAGGCCCTCGCTATCCTCGAGGCCTTGAATCGGGACGCATTGGACAGCGAGATCGAGGCTTATCAGAACGAGCTCGCCAGCTATGAAGCGCGCGGGCGATTGCTGAACAAGCAGCGTGACCGGGCCACGCTTCGTATCGCTCATTACGAGGCTCTCTCGTCCCAGCTTCGCGAAGCAGCCAAGCGACGCGGCCGCATCGAGGTGGCACGTGAGAACGAGGCGACTCGGCGCTTGCTGGACGAGCTCACGGCCACACCGAAGAGTTTCGAAAAGATGTTTCGCGAGTTGGCTGCGCACAACGCTGAGCTCGCTGATCTATGGACCGGGGAGGACGGCCTCGTCGATCAGATCGACGACGTGAGTGAGAAACTTTCTCGTACGGAGGAGAAGGTCGCTTCCCTCGAAGGCGAGCTCGCCCGGTTGGCGGCGCGGGTCGAAGCGGTTGGGCTCGCCGAGTCCGTCGGGGTTTTGCTGCGACAACAGCGCGCGGATGCGCCCGACATCGGCATGTACCGCCGGTTCATCCGCATGAGGAAGGAGCGCATTGGCGATGTCCAGCTGCAGCAGATCCGACTTCGCGAGCAGCGGCAGGCACTTGGCGATATCGACACCCTCGTCGATCGAGCGCTCGCTTCCGTCGACGAGCCGGTGACTCCCGAGGAGAGGGCGCAGCTCGAAGGGCTCCTCCGACAGCTCTTCGAAACCCAACGGAAGTACATGGACGCGCTCCTCGAAGACTACGAAACCTACTTCCAAAAGCTCGTCGATTTCGATGCACGACAACGAGAGCTGATCGACCGCACACAGAACCTGCTGAACTTCATCGACGAACGGATTCTCTGGATTCCGAGCGGGAGCACGATTGAGACCGAGATTCTCTCCGACGGCCGCGACGCGATGGCGTGGCTCTTCGGGCCCCGGTACTTGGAGCAGCTCGGACGAGGCGCCAGCGACGCAGTGGCGCGACTCTGGCCCTTGAACCTCCTCGCACTGCTCTTGGCGCTCCTGTTCATCCCCGCCCGCAGGAGGCTTTACGACCGGATTCACGAATTGGGTCAGGAGGCCGCTCGAGCAGACTGTATCCGCTACGGCCCTACCGCGACCGCGTTTGCATTGACAGCCGTCCTCGTGGCATGGGTGCCGGCACTGCTCGCTTATGTCGGCTGGCGACTCGGCGCGTCACCGGCTGCGACGCTCTACACCCGTAGCATTGCCTACGGGCTGGTTGGCGTGTCCGGTTTGGGATTCACCTTGGCGCTTACCCGACAGATCGCGCGCGCCGGCGGAATCGCCGAAGCACACTGCGGTTGGCCCGAGCGGCAAGCGCATGCCCTCTGGCGTTATGTCACGTGGCTGAGCCTGGTCATGGTGCCGGCGACGTTCGTCGTCCTGGTCTTCGAAATGCGTGGTGAGGACGTCTGGCGGGAGTCGATCGGTCGCATCGTTTTCGTCGTGACGATGCTCGCCATCGCCGTCTTCAACTATCTCGTATTGAGGCCGGAAGGCGCCCTGTCCGCGCTTTTCCCCCATCGTGTACGACGCCGTTCGGTGGCGTTCCGCATCGTGCAGCTCGGGTCGATCGCGGCCCCACTCGGGCTCGGGATTGCTGCGCTTCGCGGCTTCTACTGGACCACCCTTCAGTTTGCGATTCGAACGCACATGACTCTGGTGTTCCTCTTCTTGCTGGTCATCGTCGTGCAGCTTTTCGCTCGATGGACGATGATCGCAGCGCGGCGGGCGGCCCTCGAAGCGGAGGCGCCAGAAGAGAGACCGGCGCCAGTCACTTCGGGCATCCAAGTCAGTCGTTTGATGATCGGCACCGCAATGCTGGTCGCCCTCTTGGGTGTGCTTGCGATCTGGGCCGACCTCCTGCCCGCGGCGCGGATACTTCGGCAAGTCGAGCTCTGGAGCGTGACCAAGACAGTCACCCTCACCGAGCTCGATCCGTCCGGGGTCGAGCGTCTTCACACCGAGGCGCGTTCTGTTCCGGTCACGCTGGCCGATCTGTTTCGCGCTTTCCTGATCGGGCTCGTATCCATTGCCCTCATTCGGAATCTACCGGGTCTGCTCGAGGCAACGGTTCTCCGACGCTTGGGTCCAGGAGAACGCTACGCATACGCGACCATAGTCAAATACGCCGTCGCCCTCGCAGGTTTAGCGTTCGCATTTGATGCGATCGGGGTGGGGTGGTCGAGCATCCAATGGCTCGTGGCGGCGGTCGGCTTGGGGCTCGGGTTCGGGCTTCAAGAGATCTTCGCGAATTTCATTTCGGGCCTCATCATTCTGTTCGAGCGTCCCATACGCGTAGGGGACACCGTAACCGTCGGCGAAATCAGCGGGACCGTATCAAAGATTCAAATCCGCGCGACGTGGATTACGGGCTTCAACCGCAAAGAGCTCATCGTCCCGAACAAGAACTTCGTCACAGGGGAGCTCATCAACTGGACCCTCTCGGACGCGGTGTTGCGAATCGAGGTCCCTGTCGGGGTCGCCTATGGCTCGGACACCGAGCAAGTGATTGAAGTCCTTCGGCGCGTCGCAGCCGAGAATCATCGGGTGCTACGGGACCCCGTGCCTCAGGTCCTCTTCCTCGGGTTCGGCGACAGCTCGCTCTCGTTCGAGCTACGCGCGTTCGTCCCACAGGTCTCTGCGGTTTTTCCGGTTCGGCATGAGCTTCACATGGCGATCGACAAGGCCTTCAAGGACGCTGGGATCGAGATCGCCTTCCCACAGCGGGACCTGCACATTCGATCGCTGCCCGACAACTGGCGTGCCCCAGAGAGCAGCTAGTTCAGGTTATAGGTGATCATCACTGACTGGCCGTCGCGCTGAACGGAGAGTGTGAACTTGTCTGCGGTTCGCAGTGTCGTGTATGCGCCGAGCGCGTCATCCGGGCCCGACAAAGGTTCGCCGTTGACGCTCTCGAGGACGTCACTGTTCTTGATGCCGAGCTTGGTCAGCAACGTACCGGGGCGGATCCCCCGGATCTGCATTCCGACCGACTTGCCGCCCTCCATCTTTGGAGCGACGGCCGCGATGCCGATCAACTTGCCAGCGTTGTCGAGCACCTTGTTGAGGAGCGTGCGCCGAATGTTGTAGTTGGTGTCGTTCACCTTTTCGATGCCCTGCGCGATTTCCTGGTCGCTCAGGCCCGCGTTTCGATCGGAGCCCGCTCTCAGGCGCTTTCTCGTGTCGTCGGCCTTCTTGTCGTCAACTTTTGCGTCGTGCCTCTTGGGCGTGAACCTACCGATTGGGTCCACGCCATCGAACATGGGAAGACGGCACAAGGCACCGGAACCCGATTGCAGGAACACGCTGTCGGCATGGATCGCGCGGATTGTCGAGTCCTCGACCGTCGCAGCGCCCTGGTGCAGCACCGCCTTTTGATCGGACCCGACGATCACCGCGAGCGAGCGTTTGAAATCACCTGGCACGACCGCGGTGCCGGACAATCGCAACCTTGTCGTACAGCGATTGACTGTTTCACCGTCCTCGAGGATGAGCTCGCCGTCGACGAGCTCTGCGCCACTTTCCATCACCGGGGCTTGCGTCAAATCCCCGAGCTCCGAGTTGAAGATGTTGCGCCTCAAAATGACCGCCGGGTCGTGCCGCTTTTGCGCGAAGGTCGTGAGCGCTCTCGGTCGGGGTCGGGCACGCTGCGCGTCCGGGTCTTTCTCCAAAACCTCGGCTCCGATCAGAGCGGTAGCCCCTTCGGCTAGGAAAAACGCACAAAGCGCCAGGGTCGTCAGCACGACGCCACTCTTGAACCGGTTGTCTCTTGTCGTCGCCACGGGTACTCAGCTTAGCCTACAAACACAGCCGACCATCGGTTATAGTCCCGCGCCCGGAGCGCTTGCCATACCGACGGCGGATGCGTTCATTTAGCCGCAGATGTCATTCTTGGAAAGCACACATGAACATCTTTAGCCGGCTCTTTAGCCGGACTTTCCTGGATTCTTGGCGAGAAGCGGACGCCGACGCCGACACCGCTCGGACCGGACAATTCGATTGGCGCCCGATCGTGGTGCTCGCCACCACCGCCCTCACATTGACCCTCGCGCGCTACTACGGCGGCGCGGATACCTTTTCGAGGCTGGTTCCCGATGGCCGCAAGGCCTACTCGAAAGAGGATTGGGACCTGATGGTTCGAGCCTGGTGGACCTCCGTGCGATGCGTGACGTACGTGCTCATTCCGGTGATCACGATCTGGCTCATGCCCGGCGAGCGAGTGCGGGACTACTTCATCTCGTTTCGCGGCTTCGTCAAGCACATGTGGATCTACGTTGGCCTTTACCTGCTCGTGCTGCCGTTCGTTCTCTTCGTATCCCAGTTCGATTCTTTTCAACACACCTATCCTTTCTATAAGTACGCCAACCAATCGTTAGAGCACTTTCTTCGGTGGCAGGTGTTGTATGCACTACAGTTCGTAGCCCTCGAGTTCTTCTTTCGTGGTTACATGCTCAAGGGGTTGCGCCACAAGTTTGGCTATGGTGCGATCTTCGTGATGATCGTGCCCTACTGCATGATCCATTACCCCAAGCCGATTCCCGAAACTCTGGGTGCCATCCTTGCCGGTATTGCTCTCGGTACCCTCGCGATGCGCCTTCGCTCGATCTGGGGAGGTGTGGTCATTCACGTCGGGGTGGCCATGACGATGGACTGGCTCGCCATCGGCTACTGCCCACCCCCCGGCGAAGGCCCCTGCAAGTAGCAAACGCGATAAAGGGGACATTCCCCTCTTACGCGTAGAATTGCTTGACCCATCGCCGGAATTTCGCGATGGGGCCATCACCTGGGATCAGGGCGGGCGTATCCAGAGGTACCCGGTGCTCCCAGATTTCCTCGTCTTGGAGCACGTCGCGGATGACGTATCGATGGATGATGCGCATTTGTGCGTAAGTCGCCGCGCGCCACGGTACGGGCAGGTGTCGCATCCATTTGGGAACGAAGGGCGGGGGATATTCGGAGCTCACGCCGATGCCAAAGGACATGTTGTCCTGGTCGAGCTGTGTCGCAGTGAGAAGAACACGGTAGTGAATGCCGAGCTTAGGGACCCGCAGGTCGGTCACCGACAGACCGAGGCCATGGACATCGGTGTCGAAGATCGACTGAATGTCGCTTCTACGAAAGAACGGATTCTGCCGGGTAAATCCAAACCTCGAATAAAGGCGCGGGCCGTCGATTCGCAGCGTCGGATCCTCCAAGTCCGAGTACTTGTGTACGGCGGCAAAATGGCCGAAGTCGACCGCGTTCTCGGCGATGTCCTGGACGTGCCCTTTGAGAGCCAGCACCCTCGTGATCGGTTTGCTCCAACCCTTGGTGTCATACTCAGGAAGCTCCCAGATGGGCGCAGCGCCGTCGTGAGCGGCATAGACGAAGATGCAACCAAGCTGCTCCATCACCGGCCAGGTGCGCAGGCGAAGGTTCACTTCAGGATCGCCTGGATACTCAGTTCCGACGCACCTTCCGTCGCGGCCGAATCGCAACCCATGAAATGGGCATCGCAGGGCACCGTCGACCACACGCCCCCCATACCCGAGGTGAGCGCCCATGTGCGGACAGATCGGGTCGACCACCGTAACCGCACCACGCGCGTCGCGAAAAGCGACGACTTCGCCGCCGTTGATTTTGAAGACACCGACACCCCCTTTGGGCACCTCTTTGGTCGTTGCGATGCGAAACCAACCCGATGGCATCGGAAGCTTCCGCGGGAGGCCTTGGATCGGTGCGTCCATGTCCGCCAGGACAGTATAAAATAATGTTGCAAAAAAAAGAACCCTATTCTAAGCTCCAAAAGCTCGATGTCACAAGCCGCGGCCAGAGCCCGAAGCGCCAAGACGACGTTGTATCGCTCGCTCATCGTCGATGCCGCCGAACGGCTGTTCGCATCACGCGGCTACGAAGGTGCGAAGATTCAAGACATCGCGGCGGAGTCGGGGCTGTCGCTCGGCACGCTCTACTCCGTTTTCGAGGGCAAGTCCGACATTCTGGATGCCGTTCATGACGAGCGCCTCGGCCAGCTATTTCAGCTGGCCGGCAGAGCGCTCGGGACGCACGACAGAGCCGCAATCCGCTTGATGAAGGGGAATCGCGTTTTCATACGCTGGCTGACGGAGCACCCCGACTACCTTCGCATTCATCTCCACGGCAGTGGCGCGTGGGCCTCCAATCCGCAAGAGGTCGGTGAAGGTCTGGTCAATGCATGGCAACGTGGCATCGGTTTGATCGCGCGCGTCATCGAAGAAGCGGCCTGTGACGGGGATGTCTTCGAAGGCGACCCGGTAATCCAGGCGCGCCTCATGGTTGCGATCCAGCAGGTGTTGATCTCGGCATGGGTCGAATCCGGCATGAAAAGTGATGCGAACGACCTTGCCGACGAGGTGGAGCAGCAACTCCAAAGAGCTCTTTTCAGGAAGAACCAATGACGACGACGGCACGAGCCCGCACCGCACCCACGGCCTCCCCCGCGCTCAAGAAACCGCCCCGACTCGAGGGCGGGTTTCCCTTGATCGGTCACACCATCGACTTCGCACGCGACCCGGTGGGCCTCTTGCAGCGGGCGTACGAGGAATGCGGACGGGTGGCTCAGTTCAAGCTGTTTGGCAAGAGCGTGACCCTATTCACGGGACCCGAGGCGCACGAATCACTCTTTCGACTCCCCGACGAAGTGTTGAGCCCTACCGAGGCTTACAAAATGATGATCCCCGTTTTTGGCAAAGGGGTCGTTTACGACACGACGCCAGAGCGAATGTACGAGCAGCTGCACATGATGCACCCCGCACTTCGCCACAACCGCATGCGGACGTACACCGACATCATCGCCGACGAAACCAACAAGATGATCGCAGGATGGGGCGACACCGGTCAGGTCGAGGTGTGTGAGTTTTTCGGCACTTTGACGAGCTTCACGTCTAGCCGCTGCCTCCTCGGCGAAGAGTTTCGAAACGAAATGAGTGAAGAGTTCGCTCGGGTATATGCGGACCTCGAAGCCGGGATCGTGCCCATCGCGTACATCAACGCGCATTTGCCCATTCCGGCGTTTCGAAAGCGTGATGCCGCCCGCAAGCGACTCGGCGAGATGGTCTCGACCATCGTCGAACGACGCAGAACGAGCGGCATTTCCGGAGAGGACTTCACCCAGACCTTGATGGAGTCGAAGTACTCGGACGGGTCCATGCTCACCGACCACGAGATCACTGGGATTCTGATCGCCAACATGTTTGCAGGCCACCACACGAGCTCCGTCACGACCGCATGGTCGCTCCTCGAGTTGCTTCGCGCGCCCGATTACTACGCCAAAGTCTGTGCAGAGGTGCGTAACCGCTTCGCCGAGAGCGAAGAGTACGGCTTTTCCGCCATGCGCGACCTCGAGAGGACCGAGTGGGCAATCAAAGAGGCCCTCCGCATCCATCCTCCGCTCTTCATGCTCTTCCGGGCTGCGATGCAGGACTGCGAGATTCTTGGCTATCAGGTCAAGAAGGGCGACTGGGTGTCGGTGTCGCCGATCGTCGCTCACCGCGAAGACGCAGTGTTCCGGAACGCCCTCGAGTACGACCCGGATCGCTACGGGCCGGGGCGTGAAGAGGATCGGGTGCCCTTCGCCTACGTCTCTTTCGGTGGTGGTCGCCACAAATGCTTGGGCAATGCCTTCGCGCTCTTGCAGATGAAGACCATCATGGCCGTCTTGCTCAACAACTACGACTTCGAGCTCGTCGGCGACCCGATCGCCACAGACTTCGAACGTGTCGTCCTCGGCCCCAAGCCCCCGATCCACGTCCGCTACCGTAAGCGCCAGAAAGGGAAAGACGATGCCCGCGTTTCCGCGTGAAGAGCTCGAGGACATGATGAAGCGGTGGCTCGAAGCAAACCGCAACGCCGAGCGAGAGGGCGACTGGAGCACCCATCTCGGTGCATGCTACACCGACGACGCCGTCTACCGTTGGAATGTAGGTCCAAACGAGGAGTTTTGGGCGCGTGGTCTCCAGGAGATCAAGGAGGTCGCTCTCGGCTATCACATGCGTGGATTCGAGGAGTGGGCGTATCCCTACGACACCGTCTTGATCGACGAAAAACAGGGTCAGGTAGTTGGCTTCTGGCGACAGGTCGCTCCCTCAAGCGGCCGGATGGCACTGACTACGAGATCGCGGGGGTGGGCGGCTCGTGGTTCAAGTACGCAGGCGACTTCAAGTGGAGTTGGCAGCGCGATTTCTTCGATTTTGGAAACGCTAAAGCGATCTTCTTCGAGCTCGCGGGCGCCGGGCATCTCAACTCCACCATCAAGGAGAAGATCCACCGTCAAGCGAGGGGCGAGATGCTGCCGGGCCACGAGCGTCTCCGTAAAGAGCCCGGCAGGTTGGAAAAGCTGAAAAACTTTCAGGCGCTCGTGCGAATCGCGTTGTTTGGCTAGCTCGCGATGAGCCGTTGGTTTTCCGAGAACCCGAGCAAGGCGTGGGGCGAGAAGTTTTTCCTGATCTACTCGCCGATCTGGATGACCCTGATCGCCCTGGTGATGGCTCTGGGCGTCCCTGACCAGGTCGGCGAGTGGGGCTTCATCACGATCGGCCTGGCCGTGGCGCTTCCATTGGTGGTGGTGCCAGCGCTGATTCGTGACGAAACGTCGCTCGGTAGAGCTTGGTACCAAACGTATTGGTTCAAAGTGAACCTCTACATCGCGATCTTCAGCTTTGCAGCGAACTACTTTGGCTCGGAGTACTTCTTCGACGTTCTCGGGATGGTTTACGACTATCCGATGATCGAGCTCAACCTCGATGCCGCCCTCGTGGGCTCCGGTGAGCAGCGGGTGCCGGTCGTCATGTATCTCCTGACGCAGGCGTTCTTCATCACCTATCACACGACGGCGATCGTCGTCTTGCGCCGGCTCCGCACTTCGAGGCTTCCGCTGGGTACGATTGCTTGGCCGGTGCTCGTCGTGGTCGTCTCCTATTTTTGGGCGTGGATGGAGACGCGGGCGATGGCAAATCCGTTGATCGCCACTCAGTTTCACTACAAAGACATGGACCGCATGCTCACATATGGATCGCTTTTCTACTCGCTCTATTTCATCGCGAGCTTTCCGATCTTCTATCACTTGGACGAGAAGCGGAGCACGAGCTGGAGCCTGACGATGACGGCCGGGGCAGCCTGCACGGCAGGCCTCATCATGTTGTTTCTGTTGGACTTTGCTGCGGCGATCTTCGGCCCAATCTGATGTCGCTGGAGAACCCTTCGAAAAAGGGGACTGTCCGCTTCTTATAGGAAGAGGGCGTAGGAGTCGTTGAGGATCATCTGGATGCTGAGGGCAAGGCCCCAGAGTGGGAAGATGAACCACAGGCCATTGCTCGTGCCGATGAACAACACCAACGTCCCCGTCGAGTGGCCTTTGTGTCGTCCCGCGTTGAAGAACTGGAAGAAGTAGACCACGGTCCCGTAGAACATCTGCCAGAACATGATCACGCCGATGATGCCGAGGACGCGTGCGGGCATGAGCGTGAAGGTCATGCCAAAGGCGAAGAGCGTCGCGAAGATCGGCGTCGACCAGCCATTGCCGAAGTCGATGTTAAAGCCGAACGAGCTCCGGCTCGCATAACCTGGGTCGAAGAGCGCGTAGCTCGACCAAACTTCGGTCCACTGCCGAAACGAGAGCAGCTTTAGCACTGGGATGCGCTTTCGGAACATCTCGCTGAAGCGATCGATTTCGCGTCCCCGATATGCGTCCTTGGTGGCTTCGTATTCGTCGCGGATCTGGTCGCGGCAGACGAAGAGACCGATCTCCCAAAAGTTCACGAGGAGATTGACCATCAAAAAGAAGATCAGAGCGATTTGGTGGACATTGTACGTCTCGCGCACCGTGCGGTGCAGCCAGATGTGAAACAACGTGCCGCCGACGATGAAGCCGATCATGAAAGTCCAGGCCGGGATTGCGAGCCCGCGCGCCTCTTCCTGGGCGCCCTCGACGGCGAGCGAGGATTGAAGGTCAGATTCCATTTGGCTTGCGAAGGTGGCGTTTCCAGCTCGATTCTGCAAGCAGCAACTCGTCAGGGCGCGGTACGGACTAGCGAGCAGGCTTACTCTCCCCTGGAAGCCCGAAGAAATGCCGGCCATTCGCCGCCGCCATGAAGAAGGATGTTCGCGCCCGTGACATAGCTTGCAAGCGGCGACGCGAGGAATAGGCACACGTCGGCGACGTCCTGCGGGAGCGCCATCCGTCCCATCGGCGCAGTCTTCTCGACTGCCTCTCGAACCTCTCCATCGCCGAAATGCAGGTCTGCCTTTTCGGTGAGGATCATCCCGGCGGCCACTGCATTGACGCGAACCTTGGGTGCCCACTCCACCGCGAGCGATGTCGTCAAGTTGAGAAGGCCGGCTTTGGCCGCTCCATATGCGGCCGTTTCGGGCGAGGGACGGAGGCCGCTCACGCTTCCGATATTGATGATGCAGCCTCCATCGTCTTGCGTCTGCATGACGGCGTTTGCCTTCTGCGCGAAATTGAGGGGCGCGATCAAATTGAGGTCGATGATCGCGGCCGAGAACCGAGGCGAAGCCGTTGCTGCGTCGGCAGGAGGTGATCCGCCCGCATTGTTGATGAGCACGTCGAGGCGACCATGACGTTTGATCACCACCTCGACGATCCGGTCGAGGTCTTCGAGCTTGCGGACGTTCGCTGGAATGAAGAGCGCTTCGCGACCGCCCGTCATGATCGGTGCCATGGGCTGGTTCCGCGCGCAGATCATTACGTGGGCTCCCATCTCTAGGAACCGGAGAGCGATCCCTTTTCCAGCGCCCATCGTGCCACCCGTCACGACGACGACCTTCCCCTGAAGGTCCAGCAGCTCCGTCATTGTTTCCTTTCTCCGTGCGAGACCGTAGCGACGTACTATGCTCGGCACGGAGGCAAAGCAAATGAGCGGCGTGTTGCAGCTGGGGTACCTGGTCTTCGAGGTGAGCGACCTCGCAGCATGGAAAGACTTCGGGACGAACATCCTGGGCCTCGGCATCGTCGGCGACGAGGGCCAGCAAGGCTTCGGCCTGCGCATGGACCGGCATTTTCAGCGCTTTTTCATCGAGCCAGGGGCTGCGGACGACCTCGCCGCGGTCGGTTGGGAAGTCGACGGCCCTGAAGCTCTGGAGGCCGTGGTCGGGCGATTGAAAGCCGCCGGCCACGAAGTGACACGTGGCACGGCCGAAGACGCCGCACGTCGAAACGTCGATGCGCTCGTTCGGTTCGAAGATCCGGCCGGCAATCCCTGCGAGCTCTATCACGGTCCCAAGATGGCAGACGAGCCCTTCGTATCGAAGGTCGTTCGCTCGGGATTCGTCGCCGACGAGCAGGGGCTCGGCCATGTGGTGGTGGTTTCGAAGAATGCGGAGGAGCACGAAGCCTTCTATGCGAACATGCTCGGCCTCAAGCTGAGCGACTACATCCGCTGTGAGTACTTTGGCCACAAGATCGACGTGACCTTCATGCACGCCAACCCGCGACATCATTCGTTCGCCTTTGGCGAGGGGCACGCCAAGCGCATTCATCACTTCATGGTGCAGGCCCGGGCCATGGACGAAGTGGGGCTCTGTTACGATCGATTCCTGTTTTCGGGCGGGATGGTTCACCAAACGCTCGGGCGTCATCCCAACGACAAGATGTTCTCGTTCTACGGATACACGCCGTCGGGCTTCCATTTCGAGTTTGGGTATGGTGGCGTCGAGGTCGACGACGAGACATGGGAGCCCACCACGCACGGCACGGTGAGCGAGTGGGGGCACCACCCGCCGCAGCTCCTGACCAAGGCTTACCGGAAGGCCAAGCAGGGGCGAGAGAAGAAAGACTGACGATGACGGCTCACGCGAAGAAGCCGCTGCGCGTGATCCAGTGGGGGACGGGCAACACCGGGTACCGCGCCCTTCGGGGCATCTTGAGCCATCCCGAACTCGAGCTCGTCGGGGTCCATGCACACTCGAAGGATAAGGTCGGCAAGGATGCTGCCGAGCTCTGCGGCCTCGGCGAAAAGACGGGGATCATCGCTACCGACGACGCCGGAGCCCTCTTGGCGCTCGATGCCGACTGTGTCTGTTACATGGCGATCGGGGAGACCCGGGTTTACGAGGCGCTCGATGACTGGCTGAGAATCCTGAGCTCGGGCAAGAACATCGCCAACACCGCCGTCGTGTCGATGGTCTATCCACCGTTCGCCAGTAGAAAGCTCACCGGCCCGCTCTCTGAGGCCTGCGCCGCGAATCATGTCAGCTTCTACACCTCTGGTTTCGACCCGGGTTTCACTGGGGACCTGATCCCACTGATCCTCGCAGCCGGGTGTGAGCGTGTCGACTCGGTTCGCGTGGCCGAGGTAATGGACTACTCGACTTACGCGGACCCGAGCTTCACGGGCGAGTTCTTTGGCTTCGGCCATCCACTCGATTTCGAAGCCCCGATGTTCTACCCGGGCGCCATCAAGGCCGGGTGGGGCAGCGTGATCGAGCTCGTTGCCGACGCCTTGGGCTTCGAGCTCGACGAGATCCGCGAAGAGAGCGAGCGTATCCCGGCGCCGGAGTCGTTCGACACCGACATGGGCACCATCAAAAAGGGCATGTGCGCCGGCGTGCGTTTCGAGGTTCGAGGGATCAGCGATGGTCGCCCTGTGGTGATTTCCTCGCACACGCAACGCCTGCGCGGAGATATCGCGCCGCATTGGGAGCGGCTCAGCGGCGACAAGTCTGGATACCGCATCGAGATCAAGGGGTCCCCCGACTTCAACTGCGAGATCGATCTCAAAGGCGACGACGGCGACCACAATACGGGCATCGTCACGGGGACGGCGATGCGGGTCGTCAACGCGATCCCTGCAGTCTGCGCAGCCGACCCGGGCGTGCTCTCGATCCTCGACCTGCCCCTCTACAGCGCCCGTGCGCGCTCGTAAAACGGGAGGTTTACTCGTCGTGCTAAGGTCGGCACCTGCCAGGAGAAAAACGACATGAGAATCTTATGGTTTATAGCTTTGTGTAGCGCGCTCGTCTTTGGATGCGGAGAGAGCACGGGAGGGGACGCGGCTCAGAGCACGCCGATCGAGGTCAGCGAGGCCTCGTTCGATTGCATTTTGGAGGGCACCAAGGTGCGTAAGTTCTATGTCAAGAACCTCATCGGCGACTTGGAAGGCTCACTTGCCGTGGCGAATGGCGGGGCCGACCTACCGTACCCGCCTGGCACGCTCCTTCAGCTCGTCCCTCAAGAGGCCATGGTCAAGCGAGAAGCCGGCTTTTCACCGGTGACCGGAGATTGGGAGTTCTTCTTCCTCGAGATCAGCTCGAACGGGACCACCATCGCCCAACGCGGTAAGGACGAGGCTGAGAACGCTTTCGGTGGCAACTGCTTTGCCTGTCATGCCCTCGCGGCCGACAACGACTTTGTTTGCGAGACCGACAACGGGTGCGACCCGCTCTCGGTGAACGACGTGGTGATCGAGGCGTTGCAGAACGGCGACGCCCGCTGCGAATGACCTCATCATCGCGCGTTGCAGATGAGTCGTGCGGCACGATAACCGATCAGCATGCTCGGTGCGTTGAGCGCTGAAACCGGAGTCCAGGGGATCACCGATGCGTCGGCCACGCGGAGCCCTGTCACTCCCCGAACACGTAGCTGTGTGTCTACCGCGTCGGAATCGCGTGTGCCCATGCCGCATGATCCGGCAAAGTGATAGGTGGTGATCGTGTTCTTGCGTATGTAGTTTGCAATGGCTCGATCGCTCGTCACCCGCTTTCCCGGCATCAGCTCTTTGGCGCCCCAAGCGTTGAGGCCCTCGGCGGTTCCAATTTTCTTGGCGATGCGAACTCCCTTGATCATCGTGTCCATGTCCTCGGGCTCGGAGTAGTACGCGGGGTCGATCAGCGCTTGGTCCGTCACGTTCGTCGATTGCAGTCGCAGTGTGCCGCGGCTCTTGGGTTTGCCGAGAATCAAGATGATCCCAAACATGTGATCGGTGAAACGTTGCAGCGCGCCGAGTTTGAACGCGGCGCCGAGCATGCCGCGGACCATCGCCCTCGAACGCGGTCCGTAGAGCGCATGAGGAATTACTTTCGGCGGAAGCATGCGCTGCGACATCTGCCTCATAGCGGACGGCGCCGGCCAGTAGACGTAGCACGTGTCGCTTTGCGAGCGCGGAAGGTCGCTGTCCTGATTGGTTCGGTAGAAGCTGTAGAGCTGCGGGTAGAAGCAATCAATGTCCCTCTTGGCCTTGAAGAAGATGGGGACATTCGGATGATCGTGAAGGCCACCTCCAACGGAGGGACGGTCGGCCACGACCGGAATGTCGAACGCGCGTAGGTGCTCACTCGATCCGACACCCGAAAGAAGCAGGAGCTTTGGGGTTTCGAGCGCCCCGGCGCACAAGACGATTTCTCGCTCGGCCGCGACGCGCTTCAACTCTCCTTCGTGCTCGAACTCGACAGCCCGCGCGCGTTTGTCCGCCGTGAAGACGACCCTGTGAGCGCGTGCCCCAGACAGCACGGTGAGGTTCTCGCGCGCTCCCGCATCCTTGATGAAGGCAACGTAAGAGCTTCGGCGGTCATCGCCTTCGTACGACATCCATTCGTAGCCGATGACATTGCTCATGTTGCCATCGTTGAGGTCTTCCTTGCGCTCGAATCCGTTCTCCTCGGCCGACGCGATGCAGGCTTCGGTCCACAGAGTAGGGGCTCTCCGATGGGGGCGCAGGACTTCTTCGATCGCTTCGAAGTCGGCGAGGTTGTCGTCCCAATGCCACCCGTCGGGCCATTGCGCGTAGTCTTCGCGCGCGCCGCGTGTGTAGACCATGCCGTTAACCGATCCGCTCCCGCCCATGACCGTGCCAGTGCCCGCGAAGACCCGCTGCCTGGCGGCGTGATCTTGAGGAACTGAAAAGCGTTCCCCCATCACGGCGTCATTGATGAAGGCCTCCTTGTACCCACTCGCGACCAGCGTCTCGGGATGCTCTTCCGCGGTTGGGCCTGCTTCGAGCAAGAGCACCTGCATGCGCAGGTCCTTCGCAAGCTCGGCCGCGACGATACAACCCGCGGATCCGCCCCCGACCACGACGTAGTCGAAGGGGTTGATCATGGCTTACGACTGAGCAATTTCAGGAGTCCGCGCCACCGTCGCGCCAATCCTCTTCCGTAGATCAGGTCGATGACCCCGCTGAACGTGCCGTAGAGCCTCGGAGGGATGGGGAACATTTTGTTGGCTTGGTTGATCGGGAATCGATCGTCGATGACGGCCTTGATGTTGCACATCGAGCGCAGCCCCTCTCGACCGTTCATTCGCCCGTAGCCCGACGCTTTGACACCGCCGAATGTGAGGTCCTGAGCCATGTAAGTGATCCCACCAAACTCGTTAATCGCGCTCATTCCAGCTTCGAGCTGCGATGCGATCTTCCGCGCACGGGAACGATCCTTCGAAAAGACCGAAGAAGAAAGCCCATACGAAACTCCGTTGGCAATCTCGATCGCATGCTCGTCGTCGCGAACGCGCATGAGAAGCATCACCGGGCCAAACACCTCGTCTTGGGCGATGGCCATGTCGGGAGTCACATCCGCGAGGATTGTAGGCTCGAAATAGTCGCCCTTGTCCCTGAGGGTTCGCTTCCCGCCTGCCACCAAGCGCGCCCCTTGGGCGATGGCGCCTTCAACCGCCTTTTCGATGATCTCGAGCTGGAGCGGCGTGACGATCGCCCCAACGTCGACGAGCGCCTCGCGGCTGTTCCCTTGTCGGAAATCTTTGACGAGCTCGGCGGCGCGCTTCTCGAACGCGTCGTAGATGGCGTCATGCACGAGGAGCCGCTCGGAGGCGACGCAGTTCTGACCGCAGTTGACATAGCAACCGGCCAGCGCGGCATGAACCGCTTGTTCGAGATCTGCATCGTCACAGACGATGAAGGCGTCTTTCCCGCCGAGCTCCATCACCACCGGCGTCGTACGCTTTGCACTGCCCTCGATGACCCGGCGTCCATTCTCGACCGAGCCGATGAACACGATGGTGTCGACCTCGGAGCGAACGAGCGCGGCTCCCGTCGTCCCATACCCTTGCACCGCCTGAATGAGGTCGGGATTGTATCCGGCCTCTTCGATCACCCCTCGAAACGCGGAGATGAATCGTGCGCTCGACCAGGCCACCCACTCGGAGGGCTTGATCACGATCGCGTTGCCGGCCATCAAGGCTGGAATGACCGGGTTGACGATGTTCTGAAATGGGTAGTTCCACGGAATGATCGAAGCGACGACACCTAGCGGATGAAATTCCAGTCGCGCTTTCTTGTGCACGAGCAGCCCGGATGACACTCGTTCGGGGCGAAGGTGCTTTTCGCCGTTGTTGATCATCCAGCGAAACTTCTCGCAGGTGGTCCAGATTTCTCCGATGAGGGCGTTCTCGCGGGTCTTGCCCGAGTCACGCTGAATCGTCAGGCAAATCTCGTCTTTGTGGTCGACGGTGTACGCCAGCAACCTGCGCAATACCGCACGGCGCTCTTCGAAAGAAGTCTGGCGCCAGTCGCGTTGGGCTACTTTCGCGCGCGCGACGGCGGCGTCGACGTCGACAGGGGTGTCGATGCGAATCTCACCCAGTCGTTCTTTGGTCGCCGGGTCGACGCAAGGGATGTGGGTCGGGGCTTCGGCGGCTGCCGCTCCGCGCTCCACGTGAACCGGAACAGTCATCGTGATTTTCGCGTAGCATTCGCTTCGACGATGTCAACGCTGGTGGCGGCACTCGCGACTCAGGCGAGGGGAATGTCGTACGCTCGACAGTAGCCTGCGAATCGTTCGCGGATCTGATCGCGCTCGATTCCGAAATCCTCGAGCTCGTATCGATGCGAACCGTGCTTTTCGCGCGGGTTGTCGACCAGGAACCTTCGCATGCGGCCCTCGACTTCGTCCGACCACGGAATGCGGAAGTGCGCGTAGGCCCGTCCGAGCGCGGCAACCGGGTCGGCAACGACCTCGTCAAACTGAATGTCCATGAACTGGTCGGGTTTGTCCGCGTGCCGGGCGCGCACTTTCATCGCGTGGTCGAGCGACTTGGCCCACCAGTCGAGTTGCTCCGGACCGACCTTCTTCGGATCGACTGCGTCGGTGACGATTCCCCTGACGGTGTAGACGAGGCTCGCAAGCGATGGGATCGTCTTCACGGGGTCCCGGTGCGTAAAGATGAGCTGAGCATCGGGGTACTCGTCGAGCAGCGCATCGAGGGTTGCGAGGTGCACGGGGCTCTTCAGTACCCACCTGTCTTTCATGTGGCGACTCTGAAGGTGCTCGAGGAAATGCCGATGGTACGTGTAGGCCGGAGCGGCATCCTGGTGGTCGACCCAGTCTTGATAGCTCGGCACATTGAACGCGATGCTGGCCTGAGGGCTGAGCATGCTGTGTGCCAGGATCGGCATGCACTCTTGCGGAAGGTCGGCGCCCACCTCGTGAATCGACGCCAGCGAAGGGGCCATCGCATCCATCTGGCCGAAGTACTTGCGCGCCTTTTCGATGCGGGGATCGGTCGCATAAGTCGCGGTCTCCGGTGGTGGATTGGGGAACTGGATTTCCCATCCAAGTGGCGCCCGGTTTGCGGGGTCCTGGGCGAGCAGGTTGAACAAGATGGTCGTCCCAGTCCGAGGGAAACCAACGATGAAGAGGGGCCGGTCGATCGGCACGCCCACGACCTCGGGATGCTGTGCACGATGCCGGTAGATGCCGAAGCGACTCTCGAGCGCCATGATGAACGACTGGCGGCACGCCACACGACCGATCCAGGTGAGCCGTGCCTCACGCTCCACGGTATCGAGCAGGATCGGAAGCGCTTTCAAGAAACCTTCGTCACCGAACTCATCGGACTCGGCCTTGCGCGCAGCGGCACGAACGATGCTATTCGGGTCGAGCGAAGGCCAGCGGGGCGCCATCACACCTCCGATGCTGTTCAGCAGGCGGATGAAGCGGGTGCGATGTGGCGGCGGGGCTGACACTTGGGACCGACGCACGGCAGAAGCTCGGTGCCCTACCGGGTTGCGTCGCGTAGCACGCTCCGCCATAGCCGGCAAAACGTGGAGCACGCATGAAAGACGACGAGAAACCTCATAAGGTGGCCATCGTGACCGGGGCTTCTTCCGGCATTGGCGAGGCGACTGCCCATTGTCTCGCCGAGGCGGGTTTCACAGTGGTGGTGGCTGCACGGCGCAAAGCCTTACTCGACGGAGTCGCCGCAGAGATAAGCAGAAAAGGCGGGAAAGCGCTGAGCGTACCGACCGATCTCAGCGATGCTCAAGCCACCTCGGCGCTCGTGGGAAAAACGCTCGAAGAGCTCGGTCGCGTCGACGTGCTGGTGAACAACGCGGGGTACGGACCTCCATGCGCGCTCGAACAACTCGATCGACAGGCCTTGCGGCATGTATTTGATGTCAACCTGCTTTCTGCCATGCAGTTGATCGGCGAGTTGACGCCCACGATGCGAGCTCAAGGTGGAGGCCGCATCATCAACATTGGATCGCTTTCACGCTACGTGGCGGCACCGATCGCAGCGGCTTATGCGGCCACGAAAGGGGGAATGGAAGCGATGACCGCGTGTATGCGGCTCGAGCTCGCTCCCTGGAACATTCAGCTCAGCTTGGTGATCCCTGGCTTCGTCGACACGCCTACTTTCGACAAGGCGCGCGAAGCGGGGGAACACCTACGCGACGACCCTGACAATCCGTACCGCCAGTTGATGGCAGACCTCGACGATTTCGCCAACGAGCAGCTCAAGAGCGCCGTCTCCCCGGAACAAGTGGGTGAGGTAGTCGTGAAGGCGGCGACCGCGGCCACGCCCAAGACTCGATACTTCGTGCCCCGGGCGGCGCGGACGACAGTGCGGATGTTTGGCATGATGCCAGATCGACTGGCCGATCGAATCTTACTCAAGATGTACAAATGGGGGCCTTGGGCGTGAACCGATCGACAAAGCGTGTGCTCGTCACGGGAGCCGCAAACGGAATCGGTTCTGCGATCGCCCGTCTGTGCCTCGGAGCCGGGCATTCGGTCGTCGCGACGGATGTCGATTCGGAGGCTCTCCACCGCCTTCGCTCCGAGCTACCAGGCATCGAGACGGCCACCCTGGACGTACGCGATCTAAAGATGTGGGATCGGGTCGTCAGCGACGCCGAGGCTCGCGGCGGACCGATCGACGTGTTGATCAACAATGCGGGGGTCTGCTTGCCTGGCCGATGTGACCGCGTGTCCTCCGAGGACGACCGCCTCACCGTCGAGGTCAACATCATGGGCGTATTGCATGGGGTACGAACTTTGCTCCCCCGCTTTCTCGAGCGGGAGCGAGGGCATTTCATCAACGTTGCGAGCATGGCAGCTTTCGCGCCTTCGCCCGATCTCGCCGCGTATTGTGCAAGCAAGCATGCCGTACGCGCTTACACACATAGCTGCGCTCTCGATCATCGACACTCACCGATTCACTGGACTGTGGCTTGCCCGAGCGCCGTCGAGACGCCGATGCTCCAGAGCATGCGCGACAAACGCGCCGGCGTCGTCGTCTTCACCGAGAAGGCGATGGCGCCCGAGACTTTTGCGCGCGAGGTAGTACGGGTGATCGGCGAGCCTCGCCGTGAGCTGCTCGTACCGGCGATGCGGGGAAAGCTGATTCGACTGCTCGGGTTGTTTCCCGGACTCGTGGCGAGAGGGATGGACGACGCCGAAAAGCGCGGCCTCGCAGCTCTCGACGAGGGAAAATAGAAAAGTCTTCCGGATGCCTATGGCGGTAGCTCGCCCTTGGGAATGTCGGCGATCTTGATGACCGACAGCGTCGGGTTCATGTCGGTTTCCGCAAGCAAGGTTCGAAGCACGACCTGACCTCTCCTGCGGCCTTCCGTATCGAGCCAGTTCTCGACGCCCGGGTTTTCGCGGCTCGCGTAGATCCGAAACGAGCCATCGTCGTCGAAACGCACCTGTCGGTTGTTGAGCGACACCGTGTGATACCGATAGTCCCCGGACTGCAAAAAGTGGTTGAACAGTTGACAAGACCAGTAGCGGCACGAGACGTCTTTGCCTTCGATCAAAATCGCCTCGTCGTCGGCGAGCTTGAACGAAGCCCCGACGTAGCCAATACCGGGGCCGGGTAGATTGTTGGCGACCACCTTCGGGTCGACCATGTCGACCAGCTCCTCTGGCGTGTACTCGTCGTGACGCTCCTCGTCTGGGATGAGACTGCCATCTGCGCCAATTCGGGTCGGTTGTGCGACGTCTTGATCGTATTCGATCATGTTGAGTGCCACGAAAGCGGAGATTCCGAGGGCCGCGTCGACCGTGTCGTGCATGAACGTGACGATGCGCTCGAGCCCGGAGGCAAGGTCGTCTGGGCCGTAGGCATCTGGTCCGGGTACGTCATCGAGGCATTGGATCGACATCGTGGCCTCGCGGTACCTACCATCGTCGACCTCGATGACGGATTCGGGGAAGTATTGACGGGTGAGGACGAACGGCCGCTGTCCCTTGAGCTCGAGCCAATTCTTTGCGCCTTTCGGACGCTCAGAGCTGATGTGGATCGTGGCGGCCTGGTTTCCCTCTTCCGTCTCGAAAGCGATGTCCTGGTCGATCAGAAAACTGACCATTTCGCGCATACCGTCATCGTCGCTCGCGTAGACGACGATCGAGAGAAAGAGGTCGTCACCACGTCTAACGGTGAGCTCGTACGAATGTGACTCATCGAGCTTGGCTTCGTGGTAGAGCGTGTCCGTCCCGTCCGCGATGAAGCTTCGCATCGGCGTGAACATCCGCGTCAGCCTGGGGCGTGTCCGATCGACCTCCATCTCGAGCTCTTGCGCCGCCGCCATCAACGCGATGAGGTAACGAAAGCCTTCGGCGCGCTCTCGCGGACCCTTCGCACCCGTTGGACCGACGATCTTGTCGCCGATCGCTTTCAGTTGACCGGCGAACCGATTGAAAAGGGCCTGGCTCTGCGTCATCTCATCAGACATCGGGGACATCCTATAGCGCGGAGCGGATTCGGAATTGACATTCTGATTTTCCTTACTATCATTCCGACTATTGATGCTGACCGCAGAAGCTGCCGCCGAAGCGCAGGAAAGCCTAAGAGATAAGAAGCGGGAGCTCTATCGCGAGGCCGTCCTCGATGCCGCCGAGCGGGTGTTCGGCGAGTTGGGCTACGAGGCGACGAAGGTCCAGCGGGTGGCGGCCGAGGCCGGAGTATCACTGACGACCCTCTACAGCGTCTTCGAATCGAAGTGGGAGATCTACCGGGCCGTCAATCGCCGCCGCCTGAGCGAGGTCATGACCCTTGCTCAAGGAATCCTTCTGGAAGATGCCTCGTCGATAGAGATGCTGATCGCAGGAACGAGAATGCAGCTGGCGTTTTTCATGAAGCGTCGCGACTTTCTCCGGATGCAGCTCAAGGAAGTCACCGCATGGTCGACGATCGAGCTTCTTCGAAGCCCCGAGCAAGTCGAGGCGCTTGGCGCCGGTTTGCAGCTTTTCGCCGACATCCTTCGACGTTGCATCGAAGACGGTTACCTGATCGACGACGACGCAGAGCTCATGGCGAGAATCGTGATCGCCTCCCAGCAGGTGAGGCTTGCGATGTGGATGGATCGCGGTGCCAAAGAAGATCCACACTGCCTCATAGACGGGGCGATACGACATATGCTTCGGAGCTACTGCAAACCCGAGCGGCTCGCCTCGGTGCTCGAATCGGCAGGCCTGGGAGACGCATCGTGACCGTCGAGTTCCACGAACTCGAGATTGCGGCGGTGACTCGAGAGACCGCGGACTGCGCTTCGTTCGAGCTGTCGGTTCCGCCCGGGCTGCGCGAGGCGTATGACTACAAAGCCGGGCAACACCTCACTTTCGAGCTCCCATGGGAAGGCTTCGAAGTCACGCGGTGCTACTCCCTGTCGAGCTGTCCGGATCTCGGTGAACCCCTGAAAATCGCGGTCAAACGAGTCGAAGGAGGTCGCGTCTCGAACTGGATGAACGACAATCTCACCGTTGGCGACAAGATTCGTGCAAGCGTGCCCGAGGGACGCTTCGTTCTCGACCCGGAGACCCGCTCCGGTGCTCCATTGTTCCTGTTCGCAGGCGGTAGCGGGATTACACCGATCATTTCGCTCCTCAAGAGCGCTGTGGCCACGACCAAACGATCGATCACGCTCGTCTACGCAAACCAGCACCCCGACTCGGTCATCTATGCCGACGAGATCGATCGGCTCGTCGGTCAGCACCCGGAACGCCTGGTCGTGCAGCACCACTACGACTCCGAGAGCGGATATCTCACCTCTGAGAAGGTGCGCCAGCACTTGCATGACACCGACATCGCCGAGTTCTACATCTGCGGGCCAGCCGCTTTCATGGAGCTCGTCGAAGACACCCTGAGTGAAGTAGCGGTGCATGAAGAGCTGGTGTACGTCGAACGATTCGTTTCGCCTGCCGATCCCGACCGCGCAGAGGGGGAGTCACCCGAGGTCCAATCATTCGAGTCGCCCGACAAGTTCAGCCTTTGGCTCGACGGCCGCTCGCGGTCGGTTCCCTACGTGCGGGGCAGGACCTTGCTCGAATGTGCGCAGGCGGCTGGCTTGAACCCAGGGCATTCATGTGAGTCTGGTTACTGCGGCTCGTGTATGGCCCACGTCAACACCGGCCAAGTGCACATGCGTACGCACGAGGCGCTTTCCGAGCGAGATATCGCGAAGGGGGTGGCCCTTCTTTGCCAGAGTATCCCGGCGAGCAGCGAGCCACTCGAGCTCGACGCCGATTCCACCTCGTTTCGTACTGCGTCCGCAGTGAAGTCCTCGTACGGCAGGCGCGTTTCCCACCTGGCGGCGGCCGCGGTGTTCGCCTTCATGGTCACCGGCACGCTAGTTCTCAGATTGGTGCACTAGGTTTACAATGAGCTCACAGGCATCCAAATGAAGGTCCTCATGGTCATTCTCGCGAGTTACGCTTCGGCGGGCCTCACGATCGGTCTTTTGCTCTACGCATATCGCTCGAAGCGCGCGCAAGAGTTCCTGATCAGCGACGATCCGCACCGATCGGCGACCAATCGTGAGCTCGGTTGGAGAGTCGTCTTGAACTCCACGGTATCGATCACGCTCATTTTCGCGGTGATGTACGGCCTAGGCGACTACCTCTATTACGACCATGCAATCCCCGCTTGGCGCTTCGTGCTCGAAGCTGTGACCGTCATTTTGCTCTACGACTTCGGCTACTACTTCATGCATCGATACCTCTTTCACGAGTGGAAAATCCTGCGCGGGGTCCACTCGGTGCATCATGCGGCCCGCAATCCTCGAGTCATCGACAGTCTGCTCCTTCATCCGATCGAGACTTTCATGGGGCTCTCGCTGTTCTTCGGATCGGTTGCGCTCGTGGGCGGCGTGCATCTCTACACGCTCGCGGTGCTGTTCATCACGTACACCGCCTTCAACATCCTCAACCATGCCGGCGTCGATATTCCGCACTTCCCCGTCAAGGCTTTGGGCATCCTCGCGGCCAAGCACGACCGGCACCATCACAGCATGATTTCCGGTAACTATGCGTCGATCACGCCGTTGCCCGACATCATCTTCGGCACCGTGGAGTAGGCCATGACGCTCAGCTTGGTCACGGGCGCCTGCGGGTTCGTCGGCGCCGAGATCGTTCGCGCGCTCAAGGCTCGCGGCGACCAGGTCATCGCGATCGACTTGGCGCAGGAATGTCCAGTGGAGGGGGTCGAGTACCGACGCATCGACATCACCGACAAGGCCGCTGTCATGACGGCCTGCAAGGGGGTCGACACGATCATCCACAACGCCTCGATCGTCCATACCAAGCAAAACAAGAAAGATTTGGTGTGGGCGGTGAATCTCGGTGGCACCGAGAACATGCTCGAGGCTGCCCAGCAGCAGGGCGTCAAGCGGTTCGTGTACATCAGCTCTGGAAGCGTCGTGTACGAAGGGAGGGACATCGAGAATGGCGATGAGAGCTTGCCGTACTCATCGGTCTCCCAAGCGCCCTACGCCGATAGCAAGATCGCCGCGGAGAAGTATGTGCTGGCCGAGAACGGAAAGGGCGGGATGGCGACCACCGCGCTCAGGCCCCACGTCGTCTTCGGCCCGGGCGACCGACGTTTCATGCCTGCCCTCCTCAAACAAGCGAAATCGGGACGGCTGCGCGTTCAGGTGGGCCGCGGCGTTTGGCTTTCGGACTACACCTACGTGAGTAACCTCATCGACGCGGTGATCCTCGCCGACGAAGCGCTGGCGAACGACGGCGCAGGAAGTGTCGCCGCCGGGCAGGCTTACTTCATCACCAATGGCGAGCCGATGCCGTTTTGGGACTTCGTCCGGAAGGTTGTGGCGCGTCTCGGGTTCCCGCCGATCAAGTATCGCGCACCCAAGTCGTTGGTGTACGCAATCGCTGCAGTGAAAGAGGGCATCGACACGCTCAAGGGTGGCACATTGAACGCGGAAGACGGTCTCACGCGCTTCGCGATCCGGTACATGTGCACCCACCACTACTTCAGCATCGAAAAAGCCCGCCGCGATCTCGGCTACAACCCGTCCGTGAGCGTCGACGAAGGCATCGAGCGCACCTGCCAGCACCTAGAAGCCATCGGCGCCGTCTAGACCCCTCGTGGCCATGGGACACCCCGAGGGTTGTTACTGCCCCTTAAAGGTGCACCCATCGGAAAACGTCGACACTTGATTACAACTTAATGCAGCTCTTGGGGTTATTACTGACCGACATCGATTTTACCGTCGAATGCTCCGAAAACGAGACGTGAGCCCAGAACAAAGGGATAAAGAGCGGGGTTGCCGCTGCGCGGCGAGCTGATAAGTGGCTCGCCGTTCGGAGCTTCGGCCGCGACGGGGGACGTCCACGTGACGAAAGAGATTCTCATCATCCTAACGACCTTCGGGTTGCTCGCGCTCCTCGGCGTGACGGAGTTCATCCTGCATCGCAAGCGTTTGGCCAAGATTCCCATCCGGATCCACGTCAACGGAACCCGCGGGAAGACCAGTGTCACGCGCCTGATCGCCGCAGGGCTCCGGGAGGCAGGCATTCGATGTGTCGCCAAAACGACGGGAACCGTTCCCCGGTTCATTCTGCCCAACGGGCGCGAAGTGCCGGTCTATAGGCCAGGCGGCGCCAACATCATCGAACAGAAGCAGGCGGTCACCATGGCGGCGGCTCAGCGGGCCGAAGCTCTCGTGGTCGAGTGCATGGCGCTTCAACCTCAGCTCCAATGGCTTTCCGAGGCAAAGCTCATTCGAGCGACTCATGGCGTCATCACGAACGCGCGTCCGGATCACCTCGATGTCATGGGCCCCACCGAGGAGGATGTCGCTCGCGCCCTAGCCGCGACTGTGCCCTCAGACGGGGTGTTTCTGACGGCAGAAAAGAAGCATCGTTCGTTCTTACAACAGGTCGCCGAGGACCGTCGCTCGAGATTCCGCGCCGCCCAGGATCTGACCCGTCCGATTACGAACTTCGATATGCAAGCCTTCCCGTATCTCGAGCACGAAGAGAACGTCCAGCTCGCCCTGGCCGTCTGCGAGGAGCTGGGGGTAGACGCCGAGACCGCCCTTCGGGGAATGTGGCGTGCCAAGCCCGATCCCGGCGCGATGATCGAGGCGAGCATCGAGTTTTTCGGTCGGCGGCTCGTATTCGTCAACGGCTTCGCGGCGAACGATCCGATCTCGACCAAGTACATTTGGGAACAGTCACTGGAGCGCCACCGTGATCTCAAGAGGCGCATCGCCGTGTTCAACTGCCGTGCGGACCGCGCCGACCGATCCGAGCAGCTAGCCGAGTCCTATGCCCACTGGGTGCAGGCCGACGAAGTGGTGCTGCTCGGCACCGGCCAATACATTTTCGCCCGTGCCGCGGTCAAGAGTGGGCTCGACCCTACCCGACTCGTTTTCGTCGACCGGTCTCATCCGGCCGACATTTTTGAGATTCTGCTTGGTCTCGCCGAGTCTTCAGCCCTAGTGATGGGGCTTGGGAACATTGCGGGGCCAGGGTTGGCGCTAGCAGAATACTTTGCCAACCGAGGGACGGATCATGCCAGAGTTTGAGTTGCTATCTTTGTCCATCGGGCTCGGCCTTGCGGCGAGTCTTCTCTACGGTGAGCTCTTTGGGCTTGCAGCGGGCGGCATGGTCGTTCCGGGTTACATCGCGCTCTATGCGAACAAGCCCGTGGATGTTGCCATCACTTTGCTCGCGGCGCTCGTCACGTTCGGTGTTCTCAAGAGTCTCTCGCAGGTTGCAATCGTCTATGGCCGCCGACGCACCGCGCTGACGATTCTCGTCGGTTACCTGGTCGGCATGGCCTTTCGGTGGTGGCTCGGAAGTCAAATCACGCCGTTCTCCGAGGGCGCCGTGATCGGCTTCATCATTCCAGGGCTGATCGCGATTTGGTACCAACGCCAGGGCGTGCTCGAAACGACCTTGAGCCTGGTGACCGCGGCGATCATCGTTAGGATGATCCTCGTCCTATTCATAGGAGACATCACGATATGAGGGGGATGTACTGGAAGCCGGAGGGCGCGTCCCAGGTCCAGCGTGCCCTCGTCGCCGCCTTGGCGATCACCGGCCTCGTTGCTGTCGAGCGCTTTCCGTCGGAAGAGCGGCAGCCGCACTACGCCGAGAAGCTGCTCGCCGCCCGCAAGGCGCAAGAGGCAATGGACGTCATCCGAGACGCCTCCGAGAAGAGGGGTTTGCGCGAGCACGCCAAGACCGACCCCTCAGGATCCCGCTTGATCGGCGAGGTGTTGTCGCCGATCACCAGCGGAAGTGGCAGCCTCGTCTCGAAGCAGACCACCGTGAACCCGAATTTCGCCGCGGTCATCGTGCAGTGGGCCAAGGACTTGGGTCTCAAGGGTGGCGATGTCGTTGCGGTTGGGGTGTCCGGGTCATTCCCCGCAATGAATATCGCGGTCTACTCCGCGCTCCACGAGCTCGGGCTTGAGCCGATCATCATTTCGAGCACCGCAGCATCGCAGTGGGGCGCCAACAATCCGGGTTTCACTTGGCTCGACATGGAGTCTGTGCTCCGGAAGAAAGACGTCTTCCCCTACAAATCGATGGCAGCGTCGGTGGGCGGTGTCGGTGACGAGGCGATCGGCATCACCGAGCGCGGCCGAAAAATGCTCACGCGCGCGATCGAGCGAAACGAAATCCCGGGTATCGGAGTGGTCCAGCCGGAAGAAAAAAAGCCTGGCGCCGAGTCTGCAGAAGAACCGCCTCCCGAGCTCGCTCCCATCGACCAGAACAGGGTCCGGGAGCGCATGCGGGTCTACTACGAGAACGCTGGAGATCGTCCGATTCGCGCCTACGTCAACGTTGGCGGCGGCACCGTTTCCGTCGGCACCAAAGTTGGCAAACGGAAGTTTTTGCCCGGGGTCAATCGTCGGCCGCCCAAGGGGATCGACGAGATGCCGCCTTCGGTGCTCGGGGCATTTCTGCAAACCGGGGTGCCGGCGATTCACGTAACCCGCATCATCGATCTGGCAGAGGAGTACGGCCTCGAGATCGCACCGCGGCGTATGCCCGAAGTCGGCCAAGGCGACGTCTTCCAGAAGCGCCAGCCCAATCGTTGGTTGGCCGGGATCGTGCTCGTGCTGATCTTGCTGTCGGTGTTCGTGATCGCGCGTGCCCCTTGGGGAACACGCATGCTTCGAACCACGATCCCACCCGAGAGCATCGTACCGCCTGCGCCGCGTCCGGTAACAGGCATCGCAGCGAGGGCCGAGGAGGGCGACGGCAATGGCGCCAACCCGTCTAAGTCCCCGTCTCAGCCTCCATCTCAGCGCCCGCCAGTTTGAGTTTCTTCGAGGACTCGGGCTTCGGGCGGGAGACGTAACATCTGCCAGGCGACCTTGAGAATCTTCGGATCACGCACCAGGTATCGGTAGGCGAGCCTCCGCGGTTCGCGTGCGAGTCGATACAGCCATTCGAGGCCGGCGTCGGACATCCAGACGGGGGATCGCGAAACGTTGCCTGCGATGAAATCCAATGTCGCTCCGCTTCCGATGGCGACCGCTGGGGCGATGTCGTTTTTCCATCGGTGCATGAGAAGCTCTTGCTTTGGGCATCCGAGTGCCATCACCACGAGGTCGGGCTTCGCTTCGCGCACGAGCTGAAGCACTCGATCTCGCTCCTCAGGTTCGGCGTCGAAACCAAATGGGGGGGAAAGCGTCGCTACGATCTGCAAGCTCGGCTCGCGTTTTCGCAGCACCTGCGCTGCTTTGGCGCCAACACCCTCAGCTGCGCCGAGGAACAAGACGCGCCAACCGTTCTTGGCGGCCATCTCCATGAGTGGCGGGACGAGGTCGCTTCCGGAAATCTTCTCCGGGAAGGGCTCTCCCATCAGTCTCGATAGCCAAATCAAAGGTTGACCATCCACCAACGACAAGCTTGCGCCTTCGTAGGCAGCCCGCAGCTCTTCGCTGTGCTCGGCTTGGACGACATGATCGACGTTGGGGGTGACGACGTATCCTCCGCGTCCGCGCGCGATGATCTCGGCCACCTTCTCGAGGGCCTCCGAAAACGTCAGCGCATGTCCGTAGATTCGCCCCAGACGTACTCGCTTCACCTGAGCGCTCCCATCTGCACCAGGCCAGTATAGCGATCCAATCGCTCCGTCGAAACCACACACTGGCTCTGATGCGAGGGGATCTGAGGCGTGCTATCTGACCGTCCCAAGGGGAGGTGCCTGATGCTTCGTTGCTTGCCACACGCGTTTCTCATTGCCTTTTCGTTCGTTCTTCTCGGCTGCGGTGACAAGGGTGCTCAGACCGAGAGCCTCACCGTCGATTGGGATCAGACCGTCGATTTCACCCAGTTTCAAACCTTCAGCGTGGTGACCAGGCAGATCATCGAGGGCAATCCTGACCTTTCCCAACCGTTACCTCCCGATGCCGAAGCGGCGATTGCGCAAATCAATGCGTTGATCGTCGACGCCATGGGCCCAACCGGTCTCGGCTACGAATACATTCCCCCCGACGAGGTGACCCCTGAGAACCAGCCCGATCTGTGGGCGGGCAATGTCGGCGCAGTCACCGAGGAGCAGGGCGTCGTTTACGACTGCATCGGCGGCTGGTGGTGGGGCTATTGGGGTTGGTATTGGGACCCGTGCGCTTGGATCGTTCCTCGGATCATCGACTTCGATGTCGGGTCGCTCTTGATCCCGGTTGGATCCTCCGCGACCCAAGAGCCGATTTTTTGGGGCCTCGCCAGGGGTATCGACTATGTGGGCGCCGACAACGAAGAGCGGATCCGAAACGCCGTGACCGCGATCTTCGCGCAGTGGCCGCCCGACCAAACCGGGCTCGGCGGGGGCGGCATGGGCGGTATGGGCGGAGCCGGAGGCATGGGCGGGAGCGCGCAGTAACAGCTCTGCGTCAACCGGTGACTCGGGCCGGGTCACCTACTCCTCGGTAACAGAGCGACTGGGTCAGTGTCGGTGGTGGCGGTGACGCTGTCGGGTTGTTGCGCGTCGCATCTTCGTTGGCCTGGTGAGGTTGGCTTGGCCTCTTCGCGTGAGGGTGGGCGGGAAGACGTATGCCGCTAGGTGGTCGAGCGGGTCTAGGACTTCGCCGTCTTTGAACAGGCCGAAATGCAGGTGAGCGCCTGAGTCTCGAACCCCGGTTTGGCCCACGACGCCGAGCTGTTGCCCGGTCTCGATCTCTTGCCCGACGTGGACGTCATAGCTCTTGAGGTGCGCGTATAGGCTCACGACACCGCCCCCGTGGTCGACCTCGACGAACAAGCCTCTCGGTCCCATGTGGCGGTCGTGGACGAGAAGGGCACCCCAGGGTTCGAGCGCGATGTGTGCGCGGCGCTCCCAATCCACGCCCGCGAATCTCACGAAGCCTGACGCTACCGCTCGCACGGGCTCTCCTGTTTCGGAGGCGAAGTCGATGCCGCGGTGAAGGCGACGGCCATTGTCTCGTGGCTCACCCAGACCGCTCGTCGCGATACGCGGAAAGCCGTCCAGCGGGCTGACGAACGAAATCCCCGAAAGCGTGCGACTCCTCCGACTCGTCTCGGCGTGACTCTTCAACAACCGCCGGCGTGCGGTCAGGACGCGATCCTCGGGCCCGGTATCACCGACCTTGTCTCCCCACACGAAATGTGAAACGAAATGCCGATGGGGGGCCGAGTCGAAAGCCTGATCGATTTGCGGGCACTGTTGACTGAACACGCTCAAGAACGCGGCAGCGAAGTAGAGGTTGGCGTTCGGGTCCGCGAGGGCTCTTCGGTTGAACCGGAATGCATCGACGACGAGCTCTTTGCGGTGCCACCCTTCGCGAGCGTACACACCGAATCGGTACACGCCGTTACGGACGTGCTCGCGGTGCATCCCCGTATTGATCAGGGTCAGACCTGTTCCGTAGCTGCTGTTCAGTTGCGCAGAGCAGGCGCTCTGCGTGTACACGAGCGCAGCCATGAGCCACGGGTCGACGCCGAAATCCCGGCTGTAGCGAACGATCGCCCTGGCGTAGACCGCCAAGTCCTCGCTGTTCGTTTCCGCTGGGCAGAGCTCTGCCATGGCGGCGGCGAGCTCGTCGGGCAATACCGTGGCCGGCGAGGGCGGCTCGTCGGGCCAATGCGAAAGGTCCAGGAGGCCAACGCCCCGAGGCCTGAGCCCGAGACGCCTCAACTCTTGGGCGTCTAACGACCCGAGTCGTGCGGCAGCCTTTGTTGCAGGGCGATCCGATAGCACGACTTCCGTCCGAAGACGGCGGTTCCACGGGGTCTGTTGTGCATGGATCGGCTGAAGGCTGACGATCAGCGCACAGAGAACGACCAAGCTCAGCAAACTAGCAAAGGGTTTCACGCGGCACTCCGGGATAAGATACAGAATGCCGCCCCCGGCCGGGCAGAACCAACTTTACGGCCTAACTGTTCAGTTTTTTCGGATCTTCAAAGGTTTTGCGACCTCGGCGCAGGTCCGCTAGGGTGCCGGTTCAAGCCATGTGCCGATACACGTGATGATTGACCAGGTCGGGAGAGAAATGGGGGAGCGCCTCGCATCGCTAGTCAACCGTCAGGAGCTTTTTGCTCGGCGACAGTACGAACCCGTGATTGCTGACGACGCGCTCGCTAGCGCAACTTCGACTTGGTTCGGCGTCGGCGTCGCGGCCGATTCGGCGAGCTGTGGTCTTCCAGTCGACGTGCTGATTCTCGTGTTCGCCCAAGAGATGGTTCGTCGCGAGCTCGGCCATCTGAAGAGCACCATCTTGATCGCCGACAGTAATGCTTGTGACGCGGGTGTCCCTCGACTCGATGTGCACCGTGCAGCGTCGCTGGCGCAGGCTCCGCTCGAATTGCTGATCGACCGTTTTGGCTTCCCTGTCGAGATCCGCCGCGCTTCCCAGTTGGCGCCTGCGTCCGAAGTCGAGCGCAAGCAGCAAGCGCTCGAGATCAAGAACGGCTATGTCGCCCAGCAACTAGTGCAGACCGAGATCATGCGTGAACGCGGTGCCGGCGTGAAGGTTGGTTGGGCGCTTTCTGCATGCACTTACGACGAAACCTATTTCGATCGTTTGTACGCAAGCCGTTTTGGTCACCAGGTGACCTTTGCTTACACCATCGGGGGCCGCACCCTCAACCCGCAGCGGCCGCGAGCTTGCCCGTATCTGTGTCGGGAGCCGCGAGAGCGCTTGCTGCTGGGCGGTCGCGAAAACGCGGTTCACAAGCTCTATGCCGACACCAGCACGACCGCTGCCAGGGGCTACCGCCGGTTGCTCGGCAAGCTGGCTCGAGCGTACCGGCACCTCACCGGTGAAGACTCCGGCACGCCCGAGAGTTTCCTTCAGTTCGTAGTCGACCTATCGGCGGGGCCTGCTACTGCAGGAAAGCGGCGAGCCCGCGAATCGCGAGCCGGCGCCCCTTCGATTTTGTCTCCCTGAGAGATCGGACCTGCACGCCGTTCAGGGCACCCCGTCCTTGCCCGACTTCTCCGGTCCGAAGAAAAGATCGCGGCTTCACGCCGCGCTCGAGCAGAAGCGCCGTCGCGTGGTCGAAAATCGATTCGCGACGCTTCATCTGTTCGAATCCACTTTCGATCACCGCGCGTTGGATCGCTTGCTCGTTCCGCTCCCAGCCCAAAAAGTCGATCATTCGCTCGATGCATACGCGTCGGTCGCTGAGAAGAATTTCGTAGCGAAGGATCAATACGTCTGGGTCAGACGCGTGCGCCCGCCAGCCGGCAATGTGGTCGAACCAGGAGCCGTATTGCACGCGGCCACGCATGAATTGACGGTAGAACTCATCGAGCGTTCCTTCGAACCCCAAGTACGCCTGATAGAAATGAAAGTATGACAGGAGCACGTCGGGGCCTTCGCGTTCGACGTAGATGTAGCGTGCGCCGTCGGGGAGCCACTGCCGTGGCAGATGGCTCTTGAATATGCGCGGTGATGGCAAGCGGTTTAGATCGGAAGCGGTCAGCTCGCCGATCGCCAGAGACCGCTCGAACCAGGGAGACACTCGGGTCAAGTGTGGTGGATCTGGCTGATCTTCATGCGTCAACAAGTAGAGAATCCATTGGGTCAGCGTCGTGCCCGAGCGTGGGTAGCTCGAAATGAACACGTCGCTCGGACGCACCTCGAAGTCCATGCGTCCGCGCAGGAAGTTGGTGATCCGGCGGGCATTGTCGAGATTGCGAACCGTCGAATCGAGGATACTCGTCGTAAGCCCGAGGACCCGGCTTGCTGTCTTGGTTGGCCGCATGATTAGACCTGACTACCCTAGCACCGCCAGTGGACGCCCTAGCACACATCGCGACGCCCGAGTTCGCCATAGCTTTCGTCGTCACGTTCATCGCCGCGACGCTTCAGAGCACGGTGGGCTTTGGCTTCGCCCTCCTGAGCGTGCCGCTGTTGTCGCTTCTCGACCCAATTTTCGCGCCCGTCCCACAGCTGATCGTCGTCTTGCCCCTCACCATTGCCATCGTCCTTCGCGAATGGCGAGCCGTCGAGCCGCGAAGCACGTTGTGGATCTTCGCGGGACGCATTCCCGGCGCATTCGTCGGCGTCGCTTTGCTCAAGTTCCTTTCAGCGCCGGCCTTGGACATGCTCATGTCGTCGATGGTGTTGATCGGTGTGGCTCTCGTGGTAAGCAGCGCCGCGTTTCGGCGGACTCGGTGGACCGAATTCGTCGCAGGCGGTGCTTCGGGCATCATGGGGATGGTCTCGGCTATCGGTGGGCCGCCCATTGCCCTCCTCTACCGAAACGACACCGGCCCGACGGTGCGCGCCAATCTCGGACTGGTCTTCGCGATTGGAGTCTGCATTACGATCGCGGTTCGCACGGGGGCAGGCGAAGTCAGCCTGGACGAGGTGGTCGTCGGCCTTGCGTTCATTCCCGCCGTCCTCATGGGTCTCCGTGCGAGCCGTAGTCTTCTCCCCCGGGTCGAGGGAACGGGCCTTCGCAACGCGATCGTCATCGTCGCAGGCGCAGCCGCCCTGATGTTGCTCGTCCGCGGAGCGCTCAACTGGTGAAGTACACCCAAGTCGTCTCCGGCCGAAAGCGAACCCCATGCCACGCGGGCGGCACGTCGGGGTCGCTCCAGTAGTATAACCAACGGGCGTCCACAGGAGCGATGTTGGTGCAGCCATGACTACGCACCTTCCCGAAATCGGTGTGCCAATACGCTCCGTGAAGCGCGTACCCTTCGTGGTAGTACATCGTCCAAGGGACCTCTTCGACCTCGTAGAAGCCGTCGATTGGATCGGTAGCATTCATCGTGGTCGAGATATGCTTTTCCTGGACTTGGAATGTGCCGGTTGGCGGCTCGTAGCCTTCCTTGCCGCTCGAGACTACCGTCGCGTAGACGGGCCGATCTCCTTCGTATGCGACCAGTGTTTGCTCGCTGAGGTCGACGTGGATCCATTTGGTGTTCGCGGGAATGCCGCTTGGGCGCTTCACGTCGCGAACGATCCGCACCTCTTCACGAAGCACGATGCCCTCTGACCCTGCCACGTAGGCTCGGTCGCCCTCGTGAAACTCTTCTTTGATGACGAACCGGACGTGCCTCTCGGCGATTCCAATGTTCGCTAGCGTCCCCTTGCGACGCTCGAGGAGGGGCCGATCTTCTCCATAGACGAAGGCGATGGGAAGCTCCCAGCCGTCCTTGCCGAGCCGCTCGCCCCGCACGACTTCCGGGTTGCGAAGCTCGAGGTCGCCCTCGCGCACGTAGCGATTGCGGACCGTGCGATAAAACACGGCACCGTCGGCCTCACGGGTTTCGGTTTCGGCAAGGGCGAGAAAGTAGTCGCCCTCCATCAGCGAAGAGACCACCTCCGGAGTCGGGCCCTTCTTTTCCATCGCCCGGCGTGCCTGCTTCTCTTCTTGGACCGTGGGCATACGGTAGTAGCGCGGAGCGCGCTTGGTCGTGACTCGTGCGTACTGATACGGAAGGCGCGCCTCGACCTTTGCGGGAGGGACCCCGTAGCTGTCGCTGCTCGGTTTGTCGCTCACGTGGAAGCCGAGACTCGTGCAGACGTAGCCAAATGGCTCGGCCTTGTACCAGGTCCCATCGTTACAGCCCGAGCCGTTTACGATCCCACCGACCCGTAGGATGCTTCCTCGCCGGACGATTCCTGCGACACCAGGCTTGTCGCCGGCTTTGTCGTAGATGAACGCATCATAGTGAAACGCTTTGCCAAAGAGCTCGCTTCGACCCGGGTTGTTCTTGGGAGGTGAAGGAGTATCCCAATCGTTGGTCGGGGCTTGCAGAACCCGCTGCCGGCCCTTGTTCGCGGCTGACGAAGACGCGCCATGGTCGGTGTGGCCGCCGCGAGGCTGGCGTTCTTCGATTCCCGTCTCCTGCTCACCGAATGCGACGGTACCCCCTCCGATGCAAGCGGTGACGATGACGAGAAAGATGACGGTCCAAGGGTTCTCAAGGAGTCGGCTCATTGGATCGCCCGGAGGATAGCGCCCCTCGCGAGGGAATCAAAAGATCAGTATCAACCTACTCGTCCATGTCTCGCTGGTAGGTCGATTGAGTATCGATGGGCGGTTCGAGCGCCGCATCGTTGGCCGCCTCCTGGTCTTCCTTGAACGCGGCCTCCTGGCGCGCCATCTCCGGCGTGACTCCGGTTCGGGCGTGCATCCGAAGTCGAATGCCGCTCGGCCATGCTACTCGCAAGGTCGCCCTGGTTCGACCTCGACTACAAGTCGTCTGCATCACATGGGCCGTTGCAGAGGTTTTCGACGACGCCGGTCTGGTAGAAAGTGCGGAGGGTGGTGCCCAGTGGAACAAGCTCAACCGCACGCCCATGAGGGTCCTGCATCGAATCGTCCCATGGAGGGAAGTTGCCGATCGGGGCTTCCGGGTTGCCGAAGTCGACTTCGATCATTCCGGAGCCGGAGTGCGCGCCGGTCGCGACATCGAGGCCCCACACCGGCCGAATGAGGGGAGCGAGATTCACCACGCCGCCGATCGTCCGCGCCATGATGTGCGCGCCGAGGTTGGTGACTTGGTGATCGCTCTTCGATACCTGGATGAGCACCTCGTGCGGAGGCGTGTTCGGGAATCGGTCGGTCCGGATGTATTTCGAGTACCCCGTGGGCTCGGCGCGGTCCCAGAGTCCCTGGATGAGCGCGAGATTCATCTGCACGTCGAGCCCGTTCCAGTCGTATTGATCGTACATGAGCGGCGCGAACGCATCGACGTTGACGCTTCGGTTGAGTAGGAGGTTGTAGGACTGACCTGGAACCGCTAGCAATCCGCGTTCGATGTCGGTCGAGAGCGCCATGATACTCGCGCCGAGAATGCCACCTTGGCTGCCGCCGAAATAATAGCGCTTGTCCCCGTCGATCATCGCGCCACCGCAATCGTTGGTGAGTGCCTGATTGAGTGGTGTCATCGCTCCGCCGTTGGCTTCGCGCGACAACGTCCGCATCGCCATCAAGAAGTTCAGGAAGCCTTGATGCATGCGCTCAGGGATGGCGCGAAAGTCTGACCAATCACCTCCGCCCAGCGCGGTGATGATCGTCGCTTGATCGTCGGAGGCGAAGCCTTTGAAGTCGAGCGCGAAGCCGACGAGGTTGAGCGGTGCCGCGATCTCTTGGAACCCAAGCACTTGCTCTTTGGTCCCGAGCTGGCCGTGGCCGAATTGGACGAGCGGGGCGGGGTCGGTTTGCGCGCTTTGCGGGACGACCATCGCCGCTGAGTACGCGAAGGTGCCGTTCTGCATCGGCATCCCGTCACTTCCGAAATTGAGGAACGCGCCCGCGTTTCCGTCGGTCATGTACAGGGGCATGCCGTCGAATGTGATTTCCAGGCGGCAAGCGATGCCTGCCTCGACTCCCTCTGCGATCGCCTCGATCGTGTAGCTGACCCCATCCGGAAAGCTGGCCAACGCGTCGTCGCGGATGTGCACCATCCAGTCCGTGTTGTTCTTTCGGCTCGCGGTCGTGAAGTCCCACGCGAGCTGTAGGTCTTCGCGGTCGATGCCTGCGATCCCGAGTCGCGAGAAAACGTCCTCGAAGTGCACCCGCCGCGACTCGATCACCAAATCATCTGAAGGCGTGTCGTCCCTCAGCTCCTGAAAGCCAGCCGAGGGAGCGATAGGGGTGCCCATGTCGTCTAGGACCCCGCGGATCGCGACGATGTAGCGGGTCGCGTCCTCGAGGCGGATCGCAGGTCGCACCATGAGCGCCCGCTCTTTTCGGAGCTCGTCGACGCTTCGGTCGATTGTGAAGTCAGGACGATCCGCGTTGGCATCCACGCGTATCTTGGCCTGCACGACGTACTCGTCGAGGTCGACCCAATGGGCAACACGCACCCCCGTCTCGGCGTTGATGATCACGGTAGGGGAGTCAGGGGCCAGCGAAGCTTCGATGGTGTCCGAGGTCGGGAGCCCAGTGGTCGTCGCACCCGGCATGTGGGTCATCGCGGCGATCCCGGGTGAGAACCCATCGGCTTCGTTGAAGGCGCCCGGATCGGAGCGTACGCCGTCGTCATTTTCGGGCATGATCACTTCCGGCAGCGCGAGTCGCATTCCGGTTGCGGTCGTCAGGTCCTCGGTCGTCCAGTAGTCGTTCGGGTACGGGAAGCCGCAGTAGCTGGGTGTCAACGGGTCACAGCCAAGTGGTGGTGCCGGGGTCGCTCCGCCGCTCCCTCCGCCTCCGCCAGCGCCTCCCGTTCCACTCGACCCGCTCGAGTCGGTTCCGCAACCAAGAATCGATAGCCCAGCCGCGACCAGACCAATCCAAGAGTATTTCCAAAAAGACATGCGCGGGATACTAGTGGCGTTGGGGCGCCTTTTCTAGAGGCTATCCGCGAAACGACTTTCAACCAGCTCAGTCGAACGGCCCGGAGTGCTAGGATGCGGTTTTCGCGCGAGGATTAGGCAATGAAAACAGCAGTCGTGACAGGTGCGGGGAAGGGGCTCGGTCGGCGGATCGCCGGTGGGCTCGCAGACAAGGGCTTCGCGGTCTTGGTTACCGACGTCGATGAAGCTGCAGCAAAGGCGACAGCAGCCGCGATCGGCCCGCAGGCGTGGTCGATGCAACAAGACGTCCGCGACCCCGCATCGCATCGGGCGGTTGCCAAGGCGGCCGAAGAGCGTGGCTCTTTGAAGCTATGGGTCAACAACGCAGGCGTATTGACTGTTGGCCCGGCCTGGGAGCTCGACGAGGACACCGTAAGGCAACACGTCGATGTGAATTTGCTCGGAGTGGTGTGGGGGTCACGCGCCGCGGTCGATTGCATGCGCGTCAACGGTGGACACATCATCAATATCGCGTCGTTGTCGGCGCTCGCGCCGGTGCCGGGCCTCGCGGTTTATGCCGCCACCAAGAGCGCAGTGCTCGGATACTCGATATCGCTCCAAGGAGATCTCGCGCAAGGCGATCTTCCGATCAAAGTGAGCGCCGTCTGTCCGGACGCGATCGACACCGACTTGGTGAGGGACGTCGCTCATCATCGGGACGCGAGCCTTCTGTTCTCGGCCAGCAAGCTTTTGACCGTTGAACAGGTTGGGGACGCGGTCCTCGACCTGGTCGACAACCCCAAGCTTGTCGTCACGATGCCTCGCAGGCGGGCCATGCTCGCGCATGTCCTGCGCCCGTTCCCGACGACCGGCCTCAGGTTGCTCGAGCCGTTTCGTCGGGCTGGCGAGCGTCGGTTGGAGGCGTTGAAAAAGCGTTAGCCGTCGGCCTCGTCGATTGAACAATCATTTGCGCTGCTATAGGGTCTCGCGGTCAGGAGGTCACTATGGGAGTCTCTGGCCTGAAACCAGCCGCACTCGTTCTCGCGCTTTTTCTTCCAGCATCTCTTGGTTCAGCACAATGGGACCCATCGACCGAACCGGGGACATCGACCACCGCCACGGTTGCCCCCACGCAGCCACCCGCTCCTCCGAAAATGGTGGAAACCCCGCCTCCCGCCCAGCCCACACTTGAAGAGACGAAGAAGAAGAAGCTCGAAGTCGGCTTCACTTGGGCGCTTCAGGTCGGCGTTCCGGTCTTCCTCGATGTCGACCGGGACACCGTCAAGGCCGGCGCGGATATCAGCTTCTTTGCAGGGGCCGACTTCGGCTATTTCATCGTCGGAGGCGCGGCCGGCATCGGCTGGAACCCGATCGACCTCAACAATTCGGGGATCGCAGGGCTGTCTGGCCGAAGCCCGGTGACTCGATTGTTTCTATCGATCCCCGAGTTCCGGGTTCAGGTTCCCGATCTCAAAGTCGTGCTGCCATACGTCAGCGGGTCCTTTGACATCAACTGGTGGAACTTTCGCGAAACGGAGGTGATCTGTGGCTTTTACTATTGCAGCCAAACCTCGGTATACCGCTTCACTCCAGGCTTCACCGGCAGAGGAGGTCTGGCTTTCGAGGCCAAGAAAGGCATCTACGTCGATCTCGGGCTTCGTTACTCGTTCACCGGCAAGGGAGATTTCTTCCGGCAATCGCGTTGGTACCTCACGCCCTACGTCGGCGTTCTCGTTCGCCGCCGCTAACCCTCCGCCACGTCGACGGCGATGAAGGCCCAGTTCTTCTTCGTGCGTCCGATGCGCGCCCCCCAGTCCGCAAGCTTCATCTGCCATCCATACTTGCGGTGAAGCGCGTCGAGGATCGCCTTTTGACCCGCCTTGTCTTCGACCATGCGTGCCGTACCGTCATGCCAAGGCCCTTTGAGCCCCCCTCGGACGCCGCACTCGGCGATTCGGATTTTCGGGTTCCGTCGCAAGCGCTTCACCTTGTACGAATCACCGTTGGTGAAGATCCCCAACTGATTGCCCGTTCTGGCAACCCAAACTGGCGTCTGCACGCCAGTGCCGTTCTTGCGAAACGTTTCGAGGTTGACGTACGGTGTTTTGCCCAGGGTCTCGATGGCCGACATTCCGCAAGCATAGTGGTCTCGGCCAAAATGGAAAGCGCTCAGGAGGCGCCTTCGAGGCGTGCCATCACATCTGCGGTCAACAGCGGCATCACTTGCAGCGCTTCCATGTTCTCTCGGACCTGCTCTACGCGGCTCGCGCCGGTGATGACCGTCGACACGTGCGGGTTCTTGGCGCACCATGCGATGGCGAGCTGGGCGGGGGTGCAACCGAGCTCTTTCGCGACAGCGACCGCCTTCCGCGCCGTGTCGTGACTGGCGGGCGAGACGATCATCTCGCGCAGCCATTCGTAGCCCGGTAGGTTTGCCCGGCTCTCTTCGGGCACCCCGTCGAGGTACTTTCCGGTGAGCGCGCCCGATGCGAGCGGGCTCCATGTCGTCGTACCCATTCCGTACTGCTCGTAGAGGGGCGCGTACTCCTCCTCTACCCGTTCTCGAGAGAGCAGATTGTACTGCGGCTGCTCCGTCACCGGCTTTCGCAGGCCGTATCTCTCCGCGATTTCGTATGCATCGGCGATCGCATGCGCCGGCCACTCCGACGTACCCCAATAGAGCGCACGGCCCGAGGAGACGATGTCGTGCATCGCCCAAACCGTCTCTTCGACCGGGGTGTTGGGGTCGGCTCGGTGGCAAAACAACAAATCGACGAAATCGGTGCCCAAACGCTCGAGTGAGCCGTCGATCGCGTGCAGCAGATACTTTCGGTTGAGGGTGTTCCTCGTGTTGGGACCTTCGCGGAGGCCCCAGTAGAGCTTCGTCGAAACCAGATAAGACTCGCGGGGCCAGCCGAGCTCGCGCGCGACATCACCCATGATCTTTTCCGACGCGCCGTTCGCATAGATCTCAGCGTTGTCGAAGAAGTTCACTCCGGCATCCCACGCCGTCTGCATGCACTCGAGGGCCGTTTGATGACCGAGCTGATTGTGGAACGTCACCCAGGAGCCGAAGGACAATACGCTGACTTTGACGCCAGCTTGACCGAGTCGCCGATACTCCATTTCCATGGCGTTCCTTTGAACCTACGGTGCGCCGGCTGCGATCCACGCCTCGACGGCCAAGATCTTCTCATCGCACAGAGCGCTGCCGCCAAAAGGCATCGGCTGAGTATCCGGTGCGATGCCCTCGCCCGTGATCTTGTTGTAGAGATACGATGCGCTCACGTCACCAGGCACCACTCGGCCCTTCCCAGGCACTTGCTCCGACTCGACATCGATCAGGTTTTCAGCCGAGACGGCCGCCGAGCTCAACTCGAGCATCTCCTGCGGGTTCTGAGTGCCGTGACAGGAGCTTGCGGTGCAGGAACCTACGGGTCCCGGCCCACTGAAGATGTTCTCTTGGATGCCTTGCGGGCCTTCGAGAACCGGATCGATCGCCGGAATGCAAACCCCATCACAGGAAATCTCTCCCGCTGGGCAGGGGCTGTCGCTGCCGCAGCCGAGGACCCAAAGCCCCGCGCACATCAGCGTGAGGAAACCAAAAGCTTTGTTACGCATGCAATGGCCTATAGCTCGCTTCGGCCCGATCCGTAAAGCGCTCTCATGGCTCCATGCGGCTGTCCGTCCAGACGACGGCTTGCGGACGCCCTTACCCTGCGTCTACAAGACCTTGAGTGCCTGGGGAGACTGTAGTCCAATCCAATGCGTGCTCGAGCACCACGAAGCCGATCCCACGAAAACCTGGGCATTGGTTCTGGGGTAACCTCTTCGAGCTGATCGAGGACCGATCGGGGTTCTTGATCGATGGCCATCGTGACTATGGCGACGTGTTCGCCGCACGGCTCGTCGGGCGCGAGCTGATCTGTGTCCGCGACCCCGCCATCGTGAATGCGATCAACGTGACCCATTGGCAGGACTTCTACAAGCCCGCCCACATCAAGATGATGTGGAAGCCGTTCCTCGGGGAAGGTCTCGTGCCCAATGACGGCGAGTCCTGGAAGCGTCAGCACAAACTGATCATGCCAGGTTTCCACAAGCAGCGCGTCGACGCCTATGCGCCCCGGATGGTCGAGTTCACCGAGCGCATGATCGACCGATGGCAAGCGGGCGAGCGGCGAGACTTTCGTGAGGAGATGACCGGTTTGGCGCTCGTCGTCGTCGCCAATACCTTGTTCGACATCGACATCGAGAAGGGCGATGCGAAGAGCATTCGGAACGCGATGATCGACATCAGCGAGATTCTCGTTCGCGATGCTGACAAGTTGGTTCCGCGGCCGAGCTGGTGGCCTACTCGGGAGAACCGCCGCAAGAGGAAGGCGATCAAAGTCGTCGAGGACATCATCCATCGCGCGATCGAAGAGCGCCGGCGGACAGGCAAGGATCGAGGCGACCTTTTTTCACACATGGTGTTCGTTGAGGACGAACAAGGCCGCATGACGGAGAAGCAGCTCCGGGACGAAGCGATGACGTTGATCTTCGCGGGCCATGAGACGACGGCGCACGCGCTTACTTGGGCCTGGTATCTCCTGGCCAAGAACCCCGACAAAGTCGCGAAGATGCGAGAGGATCTCAACCGCGTCATTCAGGGACGACGCATCGAGGTCGAGGACCTTGCAAACCTTCCCTATCTCGAGATGGTGATGAAGGAATCGCTTCGACTTCTGCCCTCGGTGTGGGCATACGCGCGCGAGCCGCAACGCGACATCGTAATCGAAGGTTACGAGTTCAAGAAGGGCCAGCCCATTACCATCAGCCACATCGCCATGGGACGAAATCCGAAGTACTACGACAACCCGCTGGAGTTCAGGCCCGAGCGTTGGACGCGCGAGTTTGAGCGAAGCCTTCCGCGCGGCGCGTACACCCCGTTTGCGGCCGGGCCACGCGTTTGCCTTGGCAAGCAGTTCGCGATGATGGAGATGCAAATGATCCTCGGCACTCTCCTTCAACGCGTCGAGCCCAACATCCCTGAAGGCTTCGAGCCAGACTTCGTGACCGAGCTTTCGATGCATCCAGGCGAACGCGGCCTACCCATGGACGTTCGTTTCTTCTGAAAGGGGACAGTCCCCTTATTTCCCAGGATATGAAAGTGACTGCGACAGAGGCAAAGACGATCGAATACGATCCAATTTACGACCCCTTCAACCCCGAGTTGATCGCCGATCCGTACCCCTACTACGCGCGGCTACGCGACGAGCACCCGCTTTATTACAACGAGCGGCTCGACTGCTACGTGCTGTCTCGGTACGACGACATCTACCGCGCCCTCCGAAAGCCCCAGATCTTCTCTTCGGCTCAGGGCCTCACCCCCGAAAAGGATGAGATCAGCAAGCTCGGGATTCCGCCAACCTTCATCATGATGGACCCGCCCGATCATACGCGGCTCCGGCGTCTAATCACCAAAGCCTTCACGCCCGATACCGTCAAGGCGTTGGAGCCTAAGATTCGGGCGTTCGTAGTCGAGCGCATCGAGGCGATGAAAACCAAAGCAGCTGACGGCGAGCTCATCGACCTGATTCCCGAGATCGCCTCCCCGCTTCCGACCATGGTCGTGGCTGACATTCTCGGAGTGCCGCCCGAGGACCGAGAGAAATTCGATCCCTGGTCCGACGCGATCACGTCCGCATCCGCCGATTTCACCCTCGACGTCGAAAAGGCGATTGGGGCCGTCCAGGGTCTGGTCACGTACTTTGGTGGGATGTGCCAGGCGCGTCGCGCAAACCCCACAGGGGACATGATCACCAAACTCACCCAAGCCGAAGTCGACGGCGAAACGCTCAGTGACTGGGACATCCTTGGCTTTTGCTTTGTGATGATCGCCGGGGGGAACGACACGACCAGCAACTTCATCGGCAACTCGACCGAGCAGCTCGACAAGTACCCCGACCAGCGCAGAGAGATGATCGAGAACCCTGCATGTATTCCGAACGCGGTCGAGGAGCTTCTTCGGATCGAGTCCGTCGTTCAGGGTCTGTCGCGGACGACCACCGAGAACGTCGAGTACTACGGCACGACGATTCCCGCCGGCAGCAAGGTCCACAACCTCTACGCCTCGGGCAATCGCGACCCGCGGCACTGGGGTGATGACGCTGACGAGCTCGACATCCACCGGGAGATCGACAAGCACCTCTCGTTTGCACAGGGCCCGCATTTCTGCATCGGCGCTCATGTTGCGCGATTGATGATCCGCATTTACTTTGAAGAAATGGGGGCGCGCATCGGCGAGCGCTACGAAGTCGACTGGGACAATGCGGAGCGGCGCAAGTCCGGCTTCACCCGCGGCTACACGAAGCTTCCGATCCGCATCAACTTGTGAGCGTGATCCGAATACGATTTGAGCCTTCTGGCTTCGAGGTCGACGCCGAGCCTGGCGAGGCCATCATGGACATCACCGATGCCCATCCCGCAGCGGATGTCCCGTACTCGTGCCGCGCTGCGACCTGCGGAACGTGCCGGGTCGAAGTCGTCGAAGGCGGTGACGCGCTGTCCGTGGCCGAGCTCGACGAAATCGAGGTGCTCGACATCTTCGGCGACTCTCCCGAAGACGTCCGTCTCTGCTGTCAGAGCAAGGTCGTGGGCGGCGCCTCCACCCGAGTCACCCTCCGAGTCTGCGACGACTAGAAAGGTCGTTCACTCTTTGTTTGCGCGCCGTAGCAACGTCAACCAAACCTCGTCGGCCGCACGCAACGGCAGCTTCTCGAGCGACGTGCGGAGCCGATCTGGCTTGACCGAGTAGACTGGTTTCGGACTCTTCGCGGTCAATGCCTTTTCGACGACCTGGGCGAGGATATCGGGATCGTGAGCAGCGTTGATCTGCTTGCCAGCCAGCTTCTTCAGCTTCCTAATAACTCTCGCGAAGTTCGACGTCTCGGTCTCGGCCTGGTCGAAAGCGCGCTCGATCCCCTCGACCATCGGCGTCTTGAAAGGTCCAGGCTGAATCTTGATCACCTTGACGCCTAGCAGTGCGAGCTCGCGTCGGAGCGCATCGGAGTAGGCCTCGATCGCGTGCTTGCTCATCGCGTAGGGCCCGTTGAACGGGGCAGCGGTTTGCCATCCGGTCTCCGAGCTCACATTCACGATCCGCCCCCCACAAGCTTCAATGAGCGGGAGGAACTGCTTGTTCACGCGGTAGGTACCCATCACGTTGACATCGAGAATTCTCGCGAGACGCTCTTCTGGGATGTCGGTCAACGAGCCAACCCCCATGATGCCCGCGAAGTTGACGATCGCGTCCAAGTGATCGGTGTGGCTCGAGATCTTAGCGAACGCGCTCTTGACGCTTTCTCGGTCGGTCACATCCATCAAGACCGGCATGATGTCCGGGTCGTGCGCGGATGCCCTCAGCATCTCTTCGTCGATGTCCGTGGCGAACACCTGCCAACCGTCCATGACCAGGCGCTCGACCGTGGCGTGACCGAGGCCGCCACCGGCGCCAGTAACCAATGCCATTTTCTTCGTCATGCGTGCTCTCCCCCCGTAGAAAGTCGGGAGCTCCTCGTCAGTTCACGCCACGCTCCTGGTCCCCCCAGAACTGCTTGCGAAGTGCTTTCTTGTCAGGCTTGCCCAACGGGGAAAGCGGAATCGATTTCACGAAGTCGATCGATTTGGGTGTCTGCACGGACCCTTTCGCTTCTTTGACGGCTGCTTGTAGCTCGGAAGCAAGCGCCTCGCTGGCTTCGTGATCCGGCCGGAGGATGACAACCGCCTTCACGGCTTCGCCCCATCGCTCGTCAGGCACACCGACGACGGCGACCTGTGCAACGGATGTATGCGCGGAGATCACGTCTTCGATCTCGCGCGGGAACACGTTGAACCCGCCGGTCACGATCATGTCTTTCTTCCGATCGACAATGTAGAGATACCCCTCGTCGTCGTACCGGCCGACATCGCCGGTGTGAAGCCAGCCCCCCGCAAACGCCTCGGCGGTTTGTTCGGGCAGGCCGTTGTAACCTTGCATCACGAACGGGGCGCGAACGCAGATTTCGCCAGCTTCCCCTTTGGGCACAGGCTCGTTGTCGGGTCCGAGAAGGGTGATGTGCACCCAGGGGCTCGGCCGACCGCAAGATGCGAACCGCTCCGGCTTCGAGAGGTCGTGCTCCCTCTTCTTCAAATGCGTGATCGCCATCGGCGCCTCCGATTGACCGAAGCATTGAAAGAAAATCTGGCCCCACTTTTCGACGCCCTCTTTCAGTCGGGCGGGGCTCATCGGCGAGGCTCCGTAGAAGAGCGTTTCGAGGCTCGACAGGTTGGCCGTCGCCGCTCTCGGATGATCGAGCAGGGGATAAATCATCACCGGGACCAAGAAAGTCGAAGTGATTTTGTGCCTCTCGATGGCGTCAAAGAAGAGATCAGGCGTGAAGCCCTGCAGCGCCACGAAGGCACCGCCCCGTTGGAGTGTCGGCACGACGAAGGCTGCAGCTGCATGGGACAGCGGGGTGGCGATCAAGAATCGAACCTCCTCCGGCCACTCCCACTCGGCCATCTGGACGATGGTCATGTATGCGGCAGAGCGATACGGTTGCCGCACGCCTTTCGGGCGGCCGGTCGTTCCACCGGTGTAGACGATCGAGTTGAGCTCCTCAGGGCCGATGTCCGGCGCGACCAGAGGTTTGGGCTCGAACGCGGCAGCAAGCGCATTTAGATCTTCGCCCCCTTGCGTCGGTCCGAACGCGAGGAGATTCTTCAGGCGGGGCACGCGCTTCCCGAGGTCCGAAGCGCGCTGTTCGAAGACGGTGGGGTCGTACACCAGCGTGTCGATCTTGGCATCCTCGAGAACATACGCCTGATCATCGAGCGACCCGAGTGGATGAAGTGGCGTGTTGCACGATCCGATCAACATGTTCGCACAGAGGTTGTAGAGAACCTCCGGGCGGTTGGCCGAGAGAACCGCAGTCCGCGATCCTTTTTGCACTCCTTTGGATTCGAGGGCCTGCGCGAAACGGCTCGCGTGCGCGCGAACCTCCGCATAGGTGATCGTGGCCTCTCCCAAGAACAGGAAAGGCCGGTCGTCGTAGCGGTTGAGCCCATCGATGATCAGATGGGGAAGGAGGGGCATGTCATACAGTCGATCGCTCTTCATCGGCTTTTTCTACCAGGATTCGCGTTACCAGCGCTTAGCTGATTGCCAACAACCTCGAGACCCTGACCTCACAGACCTCAGTCGAGGGAGTTCACTAAACATTGCAGGTGCTTAGAAGCGAGCCGAGCAACGGGGACGGTCCTCTGTTCTCAGGGGTTAATTCTCTCTGCTCTCGTAGGCTCATCTCCCCTGCCTAACTCCTGGAAAAAGGGGACTGTCCGCATTGTCGGAAAACGGCTTGACCGCCTTTGGGGGAGCCGCTAAACAAGGCGTCCCTTGGCGTACGAAGTTGGGGCCGGGACCAACAAAACGAAGTAGTTTTCAGGGCTTAGGCTCGAACGAGCTTCTGATGCTCTTTGACAGTTTGCGAGATTCACGCGGGGCACTAGCTCAGGTGGTTAGAGCGCACCCCTGATAAGGGTGAGGTCGCTAGTTCGAGTCTAGCGTGCCCCACCAAAAGAGGACGGGGCTGTAGCTCAGCTGGGAGAGCGCCGGCTTTGCAAGCCGGAAGTCGTCGGTTCGATCCCGATCAGCTCCACCATACCCACTTGCCAAAAATCCCGTGAAAGCCCAACCTTGATTCCTTCGGTCGGCGGCGCGAAAGCCGCGCAATCGACCCGAGCAATCAAGATTCAAACCTCGATTCTCGCAGCTCTTTGACAACTGAATATCGTAGAAATTTTCTCTTTCTAGCCGCGACTGTGACCAGGCTCTTCTTTCGAACCCTGGTCTCGAGTTGCGAGAGTGCCGCGCCATAACCTTTCCGTCATGGCAAAGCACTAGGTGGTTCCTGGATATCGCGTTCAGGAGCACACCAGCTTCGTGTGGAGGCAACGAAACACGAAGTACGAGACGCGTCTTAGGAGTAAAGGTCAAGCTAGAAAGGGCACACGGTGGATGCCTTGGCGTCGAGAGGCGATGAAGGACGTGGGCAGCTGCGAAAAGCTCCGGGGAGTGGCTAACACACTTTGATCCGGGGATATCCGAATCGGGAAACCGTCTGGGGTCATACCCAGAAGCCTAGCGCTGAATACATAGGCGCTAGTGCAGCCAACCCAGGGAACTGAAACATCTAAGTACCTGGTGGAAAGGACATCAACCGAGACTTCCCTAGTAGCGGCGAGCGAACGGGAACCAGCCTAAACCATATCAATGTAAGCGTAGGGGCGTTGTTGGTATGGGGTCGTGGGACCAGTGGGAGAGCGCCCTAAAGCTCTCACAGAGTTACCAAACCAAACGTTAGATGAACGATCTGGAAAGATCGGCGAGACAAGGTGACAGCCCTGTAGTCGAAAGCGTTTGGTCTCTGCACTGGCACCCGAGTACCACGGGGCACGTGGAACCCAGTGGGAATCAGGGAGGACCATCTTCCAAGGCTAAGTACTACTCGACGACCGATAGTGAACAAGTACCGTGAGGGAAAGGTGAAAAGAACCCCGACAAGGGGAGTGAAATAGTACCTGAAACCGTGTGTCTACAAGCAGTCGAAGCACTATGCCCTTCGGGGAATGTGCGACGGCGTACCTTTTGCATAATGGGCCTGCGAGTTACGCTTTGTTGCAAGGTTAAGCCGATAGGTGAAGCCGTAGGGAAACCAAGTCCAAATAGGGCGATTTAGTAGCAGGGCGTAGACCCGAAACCGAGCGATCTATCCTTGGGCAGGTTGAAGCGTGGGTAAAACTGCGTGGAGGACCGAACCCACCGAAGTTGAAAATTCGGGGGATGACCTGAGGATCGGAGTGAAAGGCTAATCAAGCTCGGAGATAGCTGGTTCTCCGCGAAATATATTGAGGTATAGCGTCTAGTGAATTGCACCGGAGGTAGAGCACTGGATGGGCTAGGGGTCCTACCAGATTACCAAACCCAACCAAACTACGAATGCCGGTGACAACTGCTAGGCAGTCAGGCTGCGGGTGATAAGGTCCGTAGCCAAGAGGGAAAGAGCCCAGATCGACAGCTAAGGTCCCTAATCCAGACTAAGTGTGAAAGGATGTGGGAACGCTCAGACAGCCAGGAGGTTGGCTTAGAAGCAGCCATCCTTTAAAGAAAGCGTAACAGCTCACTGGTCGAGCGAGCCCGCGCCGAAAATGTAACGGGGCTAAGTCTGGTACCGAAGCTTCGGGCTCTAGTTTACTAGAGCGGTAGCGGAGCATTCTCACGCAGATACAAGGTGTACCGTAAGGAGCACTGTCGGGCGTGAGAAGAGCTTATGCAGGCATGAGTAGCGATAAACAGGGTGAGAAACCCTGTCGCCGTAAGCCCAAGGTTTCCCAGGGAAGAATAATTCGCCTGTGGGTTAGTCGGCCCCTAAGTTGAGCCCGAAAGGGGTAGATGATGGGAAGCAGGTTAATATTCCTGCACCACTGAGGAATCCATTGATCTAAGCAGGGACGGAGAAGGATAGGCCGATCCAGCGAATGGTTGTGCTGGTTCAAGCAGGTAGGGGGTTTCCGTAGGAGGCAATAGCCACAAACGCGGAAACACTACCCCGAGACGTGATGAGGTGGAGCTCCGGCTCCGTAACTCGGTAATTCCATGCTTCCAAGAAAAGCTGCGTAGTGAGGGTCTTCAGTGACCGTACCGCAAACCGACTCAGGTGGGCGGGGTGAGAATCCCAAGGCGCGTGAGAGAACACTGGCTAAGGAACTCGGCAAATTGACACCGTAACTTCGGGAGAAGGTGTGCCCGTGTCCGTGACGAGACTTGCTCTCCGAGCGGGTGTGGGTTGCAGAGAACAGAGGGTTGCGACTGTTTACCAAAAACACAGGACTCTGCGAACTTGTAAGAGGACGTATAGGGTCTGACGCCTGCCCGGTGCTGGAAGGTTAAGAGGAGTTGTTAGCTTCGGCGAAGCAGTGAATCGAAGCCCCAGTAAACGGCGGCCGTAACTATAACGGTCCTAAGGTAGCGAAATTCCTTGTCGGGTAAGTTCCGACCTGCACGAATGGCGTAACGACATCCCTACTGTCTCGGCCAGTGACTCAGCGAAATTGTATTGAGCGTGAAGATACGCTCTACCCGCGACAAGACGGAAAGACCCCGTGAACCTTTACTGCAGCTTGGCAGTGAAGTTCGGGACAGTCTGCGTAGGATAGGTGGGAGGCTTTGAAGTCGGGATTCCGGTTTCGATGGAGCCAACCTTGAAATACCACCCTGGCTGTTCTGGACTTCTAACCCAACACCGTGATCCGGTGTGGGGACATTGCCTGGTGGGCAGTTTGACTGGGGCGGTCACCTCCTAAATCGTAACGGAGGTGCGCGATGGTTCCCTCAGGCTGATTGGAAACCAGCCGTAGAGTGCAAAGGCATAAGGGAGCTTAACTGTGAGACTGACAGGTCGAACAGATGCGAAAGCAGGCCTTAGTGATCCGGTAACTCCATGTGGAAGGGTTATCGCTCAACGGATAAAAGGTACTCCGGGGATAACAGGCTGATCGCGCCTGAGAGTTCATATCGGCGGCGCGGTTTGGCACCTCGATGTCGGCTCATCGCATCCTGGGGCTGGAGCAGGTCCCAAGGGTTTGGCTGTTCGCCAATTAAAGCGGTACGCGAGCTGGGTTCAGAACGTCGTGAGACAGTTCGGTCCCTATCTGTCGTGGGCGTAGGATACTTGAGGGGAGTTGACCATAGTACGAGAGGACCTGGTTGAACGTATCCCTAGTGTTCCGGTTGTTTCGCCAGAAGCATAGCCGGGTAGCTATATACGGAATCGATAACCGCTGAAAGCATCTAAGCGGGAAGCGAGCCCCAAGATGAGGTATCCCTGGACTTCGGTCCCTAAAGGCCACTTGTAGACTACGAGTTTGATAGGCTGGGTGTGGAAGTGTGGCAACACATGGAGCTGACCAGTACTAATCGGCCGTGAGGCTTGACCTTCTTCTAAGACACGTTTCGTACGTGGCTTGAGGCCAGGGTTGGAAGGAAGAGCTCGAGACGTTCCATCAACACGGACGCTCGGACTTGCTTCTGATCCGCTTCACAGAGCGGTGAAGAGAAACTTTCTACGGATTCGGTGGCAATGTCGGCAGGGTCACACCCGATCCCATCCCGAACTCGGAAGTTAAGCCTGTCAGAGCCGATGGTACTGCAGGGGCAGCCCTGTGGGAGAGTAGGACGCCGCCGGAATTATGGGAGCCCGCTTCGAAAGAGGCGGGCTTTCTTCTTTGCCTTGGTCAATCTAGAAAGCGGCGTGAAACAGGCCACTGTCGAAGACGACAACGGCCGACCGGTGGTTACCGGTATTTCCGGGCCTACCGACCTCGGCACTTACGACTTCCATGCATCGGTTCCGCTGCAAGAGGACATCAGCTACGGAGTGACCGCAGCGATTCTCGCCTTAATCGAGACATCGGGCCTTTGAGTCAGCGGCGCGCGTTCTAAGCGCTCGATTGCCCGGCGGCAGGCTGGGCCGCGATCGTGCTTTGACGTGCGATGTCGGCTGCAATCGCGTTTAGACCCTGCACCAGCCAGCGCTTGAAGAGAGAAAGGACCGGCAAGGTCGCCGGATAAGCAAGCGGCGATCGGAGCTCGAAGACGTAACTCCACTCAATGCGGGTGCCGTCTTCGACTTCCGTGAAATCCCAACACCCCGTCCCGCTCCGGACCAGCCACGAGAACGGTGGCTTGAGGCCGCCTACCCATCGGTATTGATGGCGCGCTGGCCGCGTGTAATCGAGGATTACCTCTTCGAGCACCACCCCGTCGGTCATGGTGATCGTACGGTGGGCACCGGTTTTCAAAACCTCACCCGCGTGCATCTCGGATTTCACCACACCGGCGATCGGCCCAAGTGGACGAAAAAATCGCTCAGAGGTATCATCTTTCGTGCAAAGGTCGAACACCTCTTCGCGCGGCCGCGCAATGACGATGGATGTTGCTGTAGAGACTTTCATGGCTCCGATCCTATCATGGGACGGGGGTCAGCACGACGACCGGCAGCTCTCGTTGGGTTCGGGCCTGATACTTCGCCCACATCGGATTCACCGTCTTGCCGATCTCCCATAAGCGCTCGCGTTCGGTCCCGGTCGCTAGGGTGGCTTTCATCGGAAACTTCTTCCGGCCCACACGGATTTCGCCCGAAGGATCGACTTGGAGGTTCTTCCACCATTGCGGGTCACGCTTCGCGGCGCCGTCGGACCCGACCACCACGTAACTGTCACCATCCTGGAAGTAGACCAATGGCGTCGACCGTTTCTTGCCCGACTTACGGCCGGTGACCGACAGCAGCAACATGGGCACGCCCGCTCCTGAGGCGCCGAAGCGTCCGTCGCTGGCTTCGTAGAGCACCGTATGCGCTTTGAACATCGCTTTGAGGGCGCGGGCGCGCAGTCGCTTGTAGCGGGAGGCCATGGGGTGTTCTTAGCGCAAAAATATCTTCGCGCAGCGCTGCTTCTGGCATGATGGCCTGTGGCCGGCCAACTCGCTGTTCCTCGCATCCTCTGGGTTGCGCTGTTCTTTTCTACGCTGCTCTACCTTGCAGTCATCGAGCTTACGACCCTCGAGGGTGAGCCGAGCTGGCAGGGGCTCCTGCTTCCATTAGCCGTGGCGGCCGTGATGATGGCGGGTGCTAGCTTGGTCGCGCCGCGGCTCTTGCTCCGGCAGAGATCTTCAAAGTCGACCGAGGAATCATCTTCGACTCAAGCGGCTGGCGCGTATCTGGTTGCGTTGATCCTCGCGATGGCGCTTGCGGAGGCCGTTGCGATCCTCGGCTTCATCTTGGGCATCCGCGGCGCACCGGTGACCGTCGTCATGCCGTTCTTCGTGGTCACTTGGATTTTGATGCTGCTCCGATTCCCCACCCAAGAGAAGCTCGACGAGTTTCGCGCCTAGGACGATCAACCAAAGCGTTCAATGCGAGGCGGTAGAAGGTATGGGTATGGTTTCCTCAAGATGTTCCGATAGACCCATCGATCAGCGCGGCGGGCGGCTTGGATGAATGCGTAGGTCTGCGCGTCGCTCCTGTAGTGTGCGTGCACTTCTTTTTCGGTGATTTCGGGTTCTAGAGCGAGCTCACGATTCGCGACTGGAATCAACGGTGACAAGATCTCCCCAAGTTTTTCCTTGATCAGATTTCCGAGAAAATCCAACGCCTGACCTCGGATCGAAAAATAGTTGTCGAGAATGCCCTTGATGAGAAATCGATCGACGATGGCGCGCACGGGTGCTGGGAGCGCGCGTGTCTGCTGGCTGAAATCGAACAGGTCGTCGCCCTGCTCATCCCGCAAGAAAGGCGTCCCCACGTCGAGATAGCGCAATCGGTCTCCTTCAAAGGCCCAATTGGAAAGCTGGCCGTCTGGGGCGAGCGTAGGAGTTATGGACGCACGGATGTGACCAAAAATGCGCGACACGTGGGGGGCAGCTTCCTCCGCGGTCTTTCCACGAAGGAAGTCGGGGCCAAGTGTGCCAGGCTCGAGCAGCGGCTGGACGCAGTAGAGAACGTGGCCCGTGGGGCGCGCCAAGATCGGCGTCTCAGTCGGGACGACGTCGATCCCACAGCCTTGCAGCTTCTCCACGTATGAGGCAATGAGCCGCGCGGCGTCGTCTGCTGCCTCGGCGGAAGAGAAGGGTACGAGCCGCTTGCAGGCGAAGTCGCCATGCGCGGTCGAGAGCTTCACGCCGATGGTGACTTCCCCGTATCCGATGACGTCGAGATCATCAGCATGGCCGGTCCGCACGGCTTCTTCGAAGCGGTCCTCGAAGGCTTCGATTTCTGGTGCACTCGGCAGGCGTATCAAGCGAAAGCTTTCGTCATACGGTCGATGAGGTCCGCGGCTTCGTCATCGGAGATGATCAACGGCGGTAGGAATTGGAGCACGCGTCGGTCGTTGCCTGCCGGAAAGCAGAACACGCCCTGTTGCATGATGCGCAGAAGCGCACCCAACGCCTCGATCTCGCTCGAAAAACTCAAACCCATGAAGAGTCCTCGGCGGCGGAGCTCGAACGGGAGCGAACCGAACGCTTCGGCGAAACCCGCCGACAAGGACTCGACATGGTCGAAAAAACCAGGCTCTCCCACGATGTCGAGCACGGTTTGCGCTGCCACGCATCCGAGCTCGGCACCCCCATACGTCGAGATGTGGATAAACGGATTTGCTTCGCTATCGAGAACCGCGTGCATCTCGCGCGTGAGCAGTGTCGCGGTGATTGGGTAGATGCCGCCCGACAGTCCCTTGCCGGTGATGATGGCGTCCGGGATCACATCCTCGTGCTGGATCCCCCACCATCTTCCCGTCCGACCGAGCCCGGTCTGCACTTCATCGATGAGTAGGCGTGCCCCGCGGTCGCTGCACATCCGGCGAATCGCGGCAAAGTATCCGGGGTCAGGAATCGGCATGCCCAACGTGGCCGGGATCGCCTCGAGAATGACTGCGGCGGTCTGGTCATCGATCACCGCTTCCATCGCGCCGAGGTCGTTGTAAGGCACCTGAACGAAGCCCGGAAGATTCGGACCGAACGGTTCGCGGAAGGATGCATCTCCGGCAGCGAGCGAAAGACCCGTGTGACCATGGTACCCGCCCTCGACGGACACGATCTTGGTGCGATTCGTGGAACCGCGCGCCGCTTTGATTGCCACGTCGACCGCCTCGCCTCCGGAAACGCCGAACACGACCCGTGGTAGCGCATCGTCGAGGGTTGCGGACAACCGCGATGCAAGCTGCGCCCGCTGGCCCGACACGAAGTGGTGGTTCCCGATGTCGAGTTCGCTGAGTGCGTCGGCTACCGCACGAGTCACCCGTGGGTTGCGATGTCCCAGGCTAAAAACGCCGCCGTTGCAGTGGCAATTGATGAAGCGAAGCTTCGTGTACGCGTCCTCAAACCAGATACCCTCACGCTTTCCCATGACCATTCGGAGGCCTATGCGCTGGTAGTACGCGAGCTTGTTGGGGGCGACGTGCTCGCGGAACACATCGGCAAGCTCGTCGAAGCTCTCGAAGGGTTGTGTTTGCCGACCACTAGACATCGCGCGAGTCTACCCGTAGTAAGCTCCTGGCGCATGCGCCTCGTCCGAGCGGTCTTTTATTTCGAAGCGATCACGAATCTCGTTAGCGCGGCCTTTGCGCTCTTTCTTCCTGGCGCGTTTCTCGGGCATTTCGTCTCAGAGCCGCTTCCGGTCGGCGCGGTCGAGTTTGGTCGCTGGTATGCGGTCCTGCTCGTCGTCCTGTCGTTGGTCTTGCTGGCCGCGCTACGCGAAGGAAGCGACCGGTTTCTGAGGCCGGTGATCGGTGCCTACTTGGTGGGCGATGCGCTCCAGATCGGCGTCGCGATCCAGCTCGGTTCGGCGGCCGGCGCCTCTGGGCTTCCCGTGCATGCTGCGATCTGGACGTCGGCCTTCTACGCCGTCGTGCGGATCTACTACCTGGTTGGCACTCGGCGTCAGCCCTGATTGTTGGGTCACTAGTCGAGCCCGATCGCTTCGAATTCGATTCCGACGAGGAGTGGGAAGGGTGCAGGCGTTCCGTTCTTTCGGCGAGGAGTGACTCGTCGGCGTGTGGCGAAGGGGATGCCATCGATTTCCTCGTGCGCAAGAACGCAATGTGCCCCTTTGGCCCAGTTGCCAAATACACTCGCGGTGTAGTCGTGTTGGGTCAGCAGTGCCGTTCGCGGGTCCACGTGGAATTCCTGGATTTCGCTGTGTGTCGGAAAGCCAGCTGGAAAACGCGCCCGGAGCGTCGAATCGCCGGAGGCTTGCCAATCGATGTCGTCCCGCGTGAGCAGCGCCGGGAATGTGACGTAGTTCCACAGGGCGTAACCGGCAAAGTAGATTTGATCCAGTCGGTCCCACCATAGAAGACGCCTGCCGCCCGGGAAGAACCGCTGCGGGTTCGAGCGCGCTTCGACGACACTGCCGTCACGGCGCTCGAGACGCACCTCGTCACCAGCGAAGATTTCGATGAGCCCGTCAGGATTCTCGGGAAAGAAGCGCACGAGTGGCTGATGCGCGTCGATCGTCGCCGGCACCCGAACCATCGGGGCCTGCCACTTCATTCGAAACGCGAGCCCGTGCGCCGAAACCCGGAGAGCGATCTGCCGGAGCGCGCTCCACCGCGCCGCGCCGCCGTAGGAGTCGACGACTCGGTGGAGTAACTCATTCGACTCGGTCATTCCTCAGCGGCCGGGTGGCCGGTAGTCTATCGATCGCTTACACGCCTTGTCGATCTCCTCCGGCGTGAGTAGCGGAGTCGTCGACAGCGTTACTGCTCCGCTTGCGTTGACGATCATGCTCACCGCCACCGCCGACGTGACATCGGGAACATCGACGATCGCGTACACGTCGGCGTCTCCTAGCGCGTAGTAGAAGGCCTCTAGGCGTCCGTCCAATCGCTTCACCATCTCTTCCACAATGGCTTTCCGGCCGGTGCCTCCCTCTTTTAGCAACCCCTTAGTCCCTTCCGCGGTGTACGAAGACTTGACTAGATACTTGGCCACGAGCAGCCCCCTTTCTGGACCAACGATGCTGCCTGAGGGCGACGAAATTGGAAAGGGCCGTCATCCCGGCCAGGGTTGGAGGGCTAGGAGCTCCTTGACGTTCGTCTCCCCGGACTCGATGACGCCGGTCTTGGCATCCGCGATCGTCCAGGCGAGGTAGGGACGCTGGATCGGCTGGGCCTCTACGAAGATGCACCGCAGCTCTCCTTCCTCGTACCGACATTCGTTCTGCACGGCCTCGAGGAGTCGTTGCTGATGGAGGTGGCCGTCGCCCATGTTCCAACCGAGGATGAGCCCGGCGATTGCCTCTCCGTCGGCGTATTCGTACGCGTCGATGTCGTCGACGGCCTTGGGGATCAGGGAATGCAGAATTCGCCCTTGAATGTGCATCGCGCGAAACACCGGCACCTTCGATAGAACTCCCGTGACGGTATCCTCGTCGTAGACCTCGCGGAGCTGGGCTCGCGTCGTGCGTGCGGGCTTTTTGATGTGGGTGTCCATTTTCTCGATGCTGTTCCCTTTGAAGAGCCACACGCTATACGCCCAGTTGCCCGCGTAGTACCGCATCGAAAGCAAGAACGAGATCTTCGACGGGAAGAGGTTCCCGGCGAGCTGCAACAGGAAAACCGCGCAGATCAGGGATGTGATGAGAACCGGTGACCCGATACTGAATGCGCTCACGTCGGCGTAGTGACCGAACAAGACGAAGCCGCCGTACACCATCATGAAGTTCCACTCGATCGGCACGCCCAACGGCACGCTCGTGGTGATGAACAAGTGGAAGGCCAGCATCACGGCGAGCGCCACGGTCGTGGACGTTCCCCCGTCGCTCGCGATCAACACCATCGGGAGAGCTAGCTCCACTACCGTTCCGACGTGTGCCATCACGGTGGCCAGCCGCGACGGGTGCAAGTCGTCCGGAAAGTCACGGAACATCGCTTTTCGAAGGAACGGGAGATACTGGGTCATCGGGCTCGTGCTCTGCATGACGGCGATCACCGAGGGGAAGTGTCGGGTCAGCTTCGAGGTGGCCGCCCAGAACCAGATCGCCGCCCACACCCATTTCGTGCCGGCGATCCAGTCCGCCGCGAAAAGAAAGCAGATCAAGGCTGAGTAGTAGTGTTCTGACCGCGCCGTCAGAAACACCGTCGTGTCCAACACACCGATGACCGGTACCAGGATCGCGATCGGTAGGAGCAACGAGAACCCGAGCTCGGGAGCGATCAACGCGCGCACCAAGGAGACCATCAAGGCGGCAAACAACAACGCCTCGAGCCACGTACGCTTCGACCCTCCGATGAACGGCGCGCCTTTGAAGAAAGGCATCTTGATCGTGCCGGGGCGAAGGAAATAGAAGATGCCTCCGAACGGCGGGTTGTAGCGGCCGGCGAGTGGCCCGCTTGCGCAACCAAGCCCAGCTACTTCGAACGCCATGCTCCAGAGCACGGCCTTTTGAAACGCGATCGGCGCATACCACCACTCACCGATCGCTCGAAGGCTTCCCATGCCGGGCGTGAAAGAGCAGAACCACGTCCACATCCAGATGTAGAACCCCACTTTGAGGACGTAAAAAAGGTAGACGGGCATCGGTGTGCCGTAGCCTTGGATGACCCAGTCCTGGCAAGCCATCTTCAGTCGCTCGGGCCAAGGCTTCTTTTCCCACTCTTTGATGTCGAAGTCGGGGAGGATCGGTTTCAAGAAATCCACTTCCGCGTTTCGATATCTTGCTTTGCGGCGGCCGTCGATTCGCGGCCTTCTCGATCGCGCCATTGGCTGTGAGCTTGCTCACAGATCTGTGAGACACCGTCCGACGATCCCCTACAGAAACCGCCTTGTCGTGGTTCCTTAACCCTGGAAGGCGACGGTTGATCAGCGTAGATCTCGCTGAAGAGAAGTTCAGGATGATCAGACGCATACTCTTAGTTGTCTTGACGGCGTCGCTTGGCGTCATCGGTTGCGGAAGCTCTGACAGTGGTGGCACCGGTGGAGCAAGCGATGAGGGCGTTACCCGTGGAACGGGCATCGGCGGAGCCGGCGGCGAAGGCGGCACGGGGGGCGAAGGAGGCGCCGGCGGCGAGGTAGGTCCCATCTTTACATCGGTGATGGACCGGATCGAGGCGGGGCTCGCCTATCGACTCGAGGGCTGTCGATGCCAAGGCCCCGGTGAGCCCATCTCGGAAAGCGCATGCCTAGCCCTCGTCAACTTTACCGAGCTTCCTGCCTCCGATCGGCAAAACGCGTGCTTCGATGAAGTGATCCTCGGGGAAGAGGAAATGACCCTCGAAAATCGGCTCGCCTGTTTGATCGAAGTCGATCTCGCCGCAGCGGACTGCCTAGCCGAGGTCAGCGGGTGTGCAGAGACCGCGATCGCCGATTGCGTCCAGGCGAGAACGATGGGAGCAGGATCCTGCCCGACGCCGCAAGACTCGGTTCTCGGCAGCTTTTTTGGGTGCCAGGCGACGGTCGTCGAGGATGGCGTCGACGCATTCTTGGATTCCCGCTCCGCGCAATGTGATTGCCTCACCAACTGTACCAGTGCCGACCCGGACCCGGCGGTTTTCGAGTGCATGGTGGATACGCTGCAGGCAGAGCTCGACATGCTCGGTCCCCAGGGCCCAACGGAGCTTAAGTGCATCAACGAGTTCTGGCGCCGCAAGGCCGTCTGCTTCGGCAACGAGATGACTTGTGATGGCGCGGCCACTGCATGCGCGGACCTCCCACCAATGCTCTGCGGGATCAGTGGTACGATCCTAGATGACTGCCTCCTCCAGTAGGGCTCCCTACTGGGGCGGCAGGTTGTCGCGCTTCGAGATCGGCACGCGCAACTGACGGAGGTTCTTCGTCGTGGCGAGAGTCGTCTTCCACCCTTGTGCGGGAACGGCGAGCATCGAATCGACCAGCTCCGGGGCGAACAAGATCGGCTCGGCGTCCGCGTTGTAACCGAGTTGAAGTAGCGCCTCTTGCTCGAAGAGACGACATCGCTTTTCACAACAATGAAACGGCTCGACGACTCTGTAGAAACCTTCCGGTGGAAGCGGCTCGAGGAACCTCACCAGATCGAGGTCCTCGATGACCTGCCCGTTTCCCTGAAACTCAGCGTGGTTGTAGCGCCATTCCTTGGGGAGATAGATCCCTGGGCCGGGATTGCCGTGATTGTGGAAATAGACGAGCCGCCCCGCGGGGATCGACCCAAAGCTCGCGGTCGTCCGATACAGACCGCATGGCGGAAGCTCCATGATCCCAGGCGTATCCCACGCCGAACGACCCGGCAACGGTGCCGCGGCCTCGCGAGCGAGGGATGGACGACCGTTTCCGACGATCAGACTGGCTCTTTTCGGACTGTCGTCTTCTATCTCACCGTGTGTGAGCACGCTCACACAAGGCGGAAAAAGGGCGCTGCTGCCCCCAGAACTCCGCATGATCCGATTGATCGAAGTCGAGAGTTCGGGGTACCTTGGATGCTCTTCCCGTTCAAAACTGAGGCCTTGCCCGGCCCGTGTTGGTGATGCTGAGAAAACCCCTCATCGGATTGGTTGCGCTGTCGTGTATCGCCTTGGCGGGTGCCTGCTCCGAGGGCTTCTCCGGCGTAGCGGGAAACACCGAGATCAACCTGCTGATCTCGGACCCGGCATCCGAGCCGGATGAGCTCGCGTTCGAAGTGCATAGCGTGAACTACGCGATCAGTTGTTATGGTCTCATCGCGATCTGCCATTTCCCGCCGAGCAAACCCGCCGACTTTTTCACCATCTGGGTCAACGAGGATGCGCTCCCGTCGCACCTGGCTCATGGAGACACTATTGGCTTCTGTGATGAGCCCGGCGGAGTCCCACCCGGCGGCGGCGTACCCACCCCCGACCCTCTCAATATCTATGGTTCGTTCGAGATCGATGAGAACCGCGATCCACCCGTTTGGCACGCCGTGATGGATCTCCCGCCAGGCACGTGCACGATCACGCTTTTCGTCAAGGACCCAGATGGTGAGGTTGTCTGCACCGGGATCGAGTCGCTACCGGTCTTCGAAGATGGCGATCCTTCGACGACCAACAAGTTCGACATCGTCCTCATCTGCAGTCTCAGCACCAACGCCCCGACCGGGGACCTACAGGCCGCCGGGACTTTCGCGTTCGTCGTCGGGAATCTGTGCCCCCACGTTTTTTGGATGAACTCGATTCCAAGCGTCGTCGACGTGGCGAGCTCCCCACAAACCAGCGCAACACAATATCGAGCATGGGATCCGGACAGCACGTGCGGAAGCAACTGCGATCCACAAACCTGCGATTTCAGCGTCAATCCTCCGGTCTGTTCTGAGTCTCCCTACAATCCGGCGGATGCGCGCTGCAATCCTCTGGTCGGCGGTGACCCGAACAACCCCGAGTGCCTCGACGGTACCGCATCGGGCCTGGTCTGTATGCTGACCGCGACGCCGAGCACCTCTGGCATACCCGGCGGCAATTTCCTCGATCCGACCGATGGGGTGACCCAACTAGGCCCCATCATGCCCTTCAATCTGGAGGACTCTTTGGGCGATGGCAGCGGTGTCGTCGTTCAAGGCTTGGACATCGACTATCTGTGCGACCCCACCGTTCCAGGCGTAGTGACCTTGACCCTCACCTGCAGCGATGGCGACCAGGAATGCGACAAAATCAAGACATTCGACGTCACCTGTCCGGGGATCAACTACTGCGAGGCGGAGCCGCCCGGTGTTTGTAATGGGTCGAACGATTGTCTCAGCGACGGCGTCTGCACCGCAACCTGCAACCCACTTTGCGATCCGAGCATAAGCTCGGGAATTCCGGCCTGCCCCACCGGATCGACAGCAGCGGACGAGTGCAGCCAGTGCACGGGCAACAACATCCCACTCGCGATCGACACGGCTTGCACGTCCGGGGGTGGGAGTTTCTGCGATGGCGGCGGCAATTGCGTCGAATGCAACTCCGACCTGCAGTGCGACTCTTCGCCAATCGATTGCCGAGAGCCTTCGGTATGCTCCGGCAACGTTTGCCAGGCGCGCGCGTTTTCACTCCCTGGCACGCCCTGCAGCATCGGCGCGTGCGATGCGGGGGGTGTCTGCCAGTTCGTCGTGGTGGACCCGCCGCCGACCACACAGGCAATCACCCTTGGATGCACCGACAACCTGACGACCGCTGTGTCGATCGTTCCCTTCGATCTGACCGTCGATCTCGACGGTGCGGTGAGCAGCTCTCCAGCCACCGCAACCCTCGACGGTGTCGCGGAGTTGCCCGAGAGCGTACTGGACTTCGCACAGAGCGCGATTCCGGGTGGTGTCCAAGTGGTCAACATCGTCGACCTCATCGCGACGGTGCAGCTTCGTTCCGGAGGCGTTGGAGCCGCGGTACCGTTGGGGTTGGACGCGGTTCCCTATGTTTGCGGCGCCGATCTCGTGACCTCCTGTAATCCCGCAAACGACCTGCCGGGCGTGCCTGGCAACCGCGGCAACACCGATTGTGTCCCGACCGGCGACACCAACCCCTGCGGCCGCTTCCTGAGCGTGCCAACGAGCTTCAACTGCTTGTCCGGCGGGACGTGCGACATGGCAGGCAAGATGACCCAGTGCGCTGCCAATGGCTTTTGCGTTTCGGGACCGCTGCCGCTACCGCTCGCGGCTGTGGGCGGGAGCAGCTATACCGCCGACCCGGCAGGAACCATGCTCTTCGGCTGGGACGACGTCACGACCGGGGCAACCCTAAACCCGGACGGTACCTACGCGCTACCGCCGGCCGTCTTCCTAGACCCGACTGGGGCCAACGGCATCCGAGTGAACTTGGGAGGCCTTTCCGCCGCGGTCGAATGTACCATGGCGGTCGATGCGAACGACCCCGTCCACGGGGTCGGCGTGCCGGGCGAAGCGAGCCCGAGCCCCGACGCGGTCTTGCTCGGATTCCCGATCCAGGTCCCACCGTAGGGATTCGTCACCAGGTGCGGTAAGGGCTCTTGACCAGGTTTGCGTTGAAGTAGCGTGGTTCGTCGGTGACCTCCCGCCCGAGCCACCCTGGCCTCTCGAACTCTTCGTCTTCCCGCTCGAGCTCGATTTCGGCGACGACCAAACCCGCGTTCTCGCCCTCGAAGACGTCTACCTCCCAGGTGTGGGCACCTTCTCGGAGCACGTAGCGCACCTTTTCGATGAGAGGCCGGAGGCACAGCGTCTCGAGCAGTTGCTCCGCTTGCTCGCGTGGAATGTCGTACTCGAACTCTTCGCGCGTCGCGCCGACGGTTTTGCCCTTGATGGTCAGGGTGCCCCGGTCGCCCGCTACCCGAACGCGGACGGTCCGCGCGGGCTCGGTGGAGAGGAAGCCTTGGCGATAGTAGGTACCCTTGGCCTTTCGCCGCCAAGTATCGCTTGTCACGAGGAACTTCCGCTCGATCTCCTGGACCATGCGCCAACTTTAGTCCTCTCCGAAGAGGGGCTTGGTGTGCACGGTGGCGCCCACCGCCACGAACCAGGTTTCGCCGATGTTGAAGGTGTCGCGCCCGGGCGGACGGTGGGCGGTCATGAGCGGCATCCACCCAAACTGGGCGAACAGGTCGACGAGGACCTTTCGCTTGAGGGTGTAGCCTCCGCCGAGGAAGAACGGGAGCTCGACGACGTTGTCGGCGCCCGCTGCGCCGTTGATGTTCACGACACCGACGCCGCCGCCGATTTCGACGAAGCCGTGGTCGGTCACGTTGATGACGGATGCCCCCGAGAAGGTAAAGTCCATCGTATTGGCCGACGCGTTCGACACGGCGAACTTGTCGCCGTTGCGGTAGCGAAAGTTCAAGTTCATGTCCATCGTGAAGAGGCCGAACACTTCGAGCACTCGCATGGGAAGCCCTGCGGTGAGCGTGAAGTCGGTGTTGGTCGGCAGCACCAGCACCAGATCGACGCCCACGAGAAATCCCTTTTCTCCCTCGTAGAACTGGTAGCGCGCGTAAACGGGGATGTCGCCGTAGCGCGCGTCGGGGGAAAAGATCACGGAGATGAGGCCGATGCCGCCCGGTGCTGGAATCGCGCCGGTGAGCTCGGTGCTCAGGCCCACCTCGAGGTTTGCGACCGGGCTCGTCGCGCCGCCGAGGTCGAGTGATGAATACGTCCCCGAGCCGAAGACGCCGCCGACGGTTATGCGACTATCGGCGCGAACCATTCCGGTGCTCAAGACCAGAGGACGCCGTGCAAAGCGCACCGGGTATTCGTAGAAGGTCGGGGTTTCCTCGTCGTCGTCGGCAACTTCGGCCTCATCGGATTCGACGATTGTGTCCTGCTCCACGTCTCGAGTGTCTTGCACGATTTCTTCGTCCACCGCCTCGTCGTCGTCCGCAGACGCGAAGCCGATCGGAGCCAGTGAACAAATCACTCCACAGATCAGAGCAGAACGGTGCATACTCTCTCCTTGGTTTGAGTTGCGCGGAGTCTAGTCGTTGCTGAGCGATCTCCGTGAGCGTTTTCTGCCCCGATCCCCGACTTGGCTCGATTCACTGGGCGCGAACCGCCTGGATCGCGAGCTCTCCATCTTCGGTTCGAGCCACGTTCAGCGCCCAGGGTCGGCAACACACATCGCAGTCCTCGATAAGCTCCCCTTGCGTTTCAGGGTCGACGTAGATCTCGACGACCTCGAAGCAATAAGGGCAAATGACCTCGAACGTATCGTCCACGGCCTGGATAGTAATCCAAAAGCGGCCGCCCGAGATCCAAGATTTGATGGCGCCCCTCAGTAGGGGCTCCTTGGGTCGCAGCTGACGACCGGCCCTAATCTGCGTCGGTCAAGGTGTACTCCCACTTGCAGGCGATGTCGTTCGAGTCGACGCGCGGTGGGAGCTTGAGCGGCTTGCATGCGATCTTCTTGTTGAGCATCTCGCCAGAGATAGGCATGCCCGCGAGGCAGATGCTGCAACAGTGCTTGAGCCGCACGTCGTCGAAATGCTCGAATCGGTCGAGAGCCGGGCAGGTGTGATGGGTCATGACGCCGTGGTTTTCGTCTTTGAGCTCAAACTCGACGTTGATGATGCCGACTTCGCCTGGGGAGAACTGGAAGCCCCGGAGGAGCGCTTCGACGTTGGTTCCCTGCACGCCGATCGCGTCGATCCCGATCTGGAGATCGTGCTCGGCGGCGCCGCGATCGAGCCACACCTCTTTTTCGAGCCGCTGCGCCTCCTCGTCGCCGTACCGCTTCTTCATCTGTGTGTACCAGCGATCGGTCCCGAGCATGTAGGCGAGGGCCGCGTAATTCCAAAGAAGCGCGAGCGTCTTTCGATCGAAGTCGTTCGCCACCTTGCGCTCGAAGTCATCAATGTCGATCGGGAGCGGCTTCGCTCCTTGCGATGATTGCCAAGCTTTCAGCAGAACGGTGAAACCGAGTTGAATCCCCTGGCCGCGGAGCCGACCGGCGACACGGCCCGGAGTGCCCACCCACTTTGGCGCGCCGCGTTTCGAACCGCTGCTCCCAGGTGATCGCGGAAGCGATGTCAGCAGCTTGAACCAAGATCGCCCGGTCGAAAGCTCAGGTGGGGTTTCGGCTTGATCGCGTTTGGCGACGGTGAGCATGTCCGGTTGAAGCTCGGTCGCCGCCACGATGAACCTGAGGTCGTCATAAAAGAGCTCCTTGGGAGATGCACCGGTCGCCTTTCGGGGCCAACCCGCGAGTGCAGCCTCGTCGGCAACCGCGGCCCCGTACTTGTCGGAGATCGCCGCCTGCCACGTAATGCTCAGCTTCTCGTGAGCGTCGACCGTGCGTCGCCATAATTCGAGCAGCGTGTCTCGCGGGAGCTCATGGGCTTTCAGTCGTGGATCGAAGCTTCCGCTCATCACAGCCAAGAGCTTCCCACCATCGGGTAAGCTCGGCTAGCGAATCGGGGAACGCTCGCAAAGGCTTCATTTTCCATGGAAATTGATCGAAACGGCGGTGCTTGGTCGCTCACCCTCCAGAACCGAGCCTGCTACAACTCCAGTCACTCGGAGGAGGAGGCCAATGACCTTGTCACTGCAGGAGATTTCGGATCGACTCGAGATCCAGGACCTGATCTACAACTACTCCGCGATCATCGATCAGAAACGCTTCGATGACCTTGGCGAGGTCTTCACCGAAGACGCTCACATCGACTACAGCGCGGTCGGGGCGCCAGTCGGAGGGCGTGACGAGATCATTGCCTTCTTGCACAAGGTCATGGCGATGTTTCCGAACCACCAACACTTCAATGCCAACGCACAGATCAGCGTCGACGGCGATACCGCGACCGGCCGAGTCATGTGCTTCAACCCTCAAGAGATCGCGATGCCCGAGGACAAGACGCACATTTTCATGGTTGGGCTCTGGTACGTCGACGAGTATCGCAGAACCGACGCCGGCTGGCGCATCAGTCGCCGCATTGCAGAAAAGAGCTACGTCTTCAACATGCCTTAAAGGGGGACAGTCCCCTTTTTTAGGTGCGGTCGCCAACGGGAACGTAGTCGCGTTTGGTCAAGCCGGTGTAGATCTGACGAGGGCGGCCGATGCGAACGTCCGGATCCTCCATCATCTCTCTCCAATGCGCGATCCAACCAGGGATGCGGCCGAGCGCGAACATCACCGTGAACATCTTGGTCGGAATGCCCATCACTCGATAGAGTATTCCGCTGTAGAAGTCGACGTTTGGGTAGAGGTTTCGCTCGATGAAGAACGGGTCGGAGAGCGCGGCCTCCTCGAGCTGTTGGGCGATGTCAAAGAGCGGGTCTTCGATCGCCAGATGTTTGAGGAGCCGGTCAGCATACGTCTTGAGAATCGTCGCACGCGGGTCGAAATTCTTGTAGACGCGGTGGCCGAAACCCATGAGGCGACGTTGGCGGTCTTTGACTTGCCGGATGAAAGCGCTGCAATCGCCACCTTCGTCCCGAATTTCCTCGAGCATCTCGATGACGGCTTGGTTCGCTCCGCCATGAAGCGGCCCCCACAAGGCACAGATGCCCGCGCTGATGGCGGCATACAGACTTGCTTGGCTCGACCCGACGAGGCGCACCGTTGAAGTCGAGCAATTCTGCTCGTGGTCCGCGTGGAGGATCAGCAAGACGTTCAGCGCTCTCACAAGCTCGGGATCGGGCTCGTAAGTCGGCTCGGCAGGGTGCGAGAACATCATGTGTAGGAAGTTCGCGCAGTACTTCAACTCGTTGCGCGGATACACGACCGGGCGTCCCTGCATCTTTTGATAGCTAAAGGCTGCAATCGTGCGGAGCTTCGATACGAGTCGCGCTATGTGTTCGTGGTTGTGAATGTCGGGCTCGAGACTGTCAGGGTAATAGGCCGACAGTGAGCACACCATCGAGGACAAGATCGCCATGGGATGGGCTTGCCAAGGGTACCCGTCGAAGAAGTGGCGCATGTCCTCGTGAAGCATGCTGTGATATGTAAGTGACCTCGAAAAAGCCGCGAGCTCCGCCTCGGTAGGCAAGTTGCCGTAGATCAGCAAGTAGGCGGTCTCGACGAACGTCGAGTGCTCGGCCAGCTGTTCGATGGGATAGCCTCGGTACAGCAGAACACCTTCTTCGCCATTGATGAAAGTGATCTCGCTCGTCGTCGCCCCGGTGTTCATGAAGCCCGAGTCGAGGGTGATGAGCCCGGTGTCTTTTCGGAGGCTCCGAATGTCGACGCCCCGCTCCTCGTAAGAGCCTTCGACTATCGGCATCTCGTAGCTGGTGTCGCCGTACTGCAGGGTCGCTTTCTTATCCATGTCGTTATGCTTCTAGCCCGTGCCGGCCGGCGAAGCCAGCACCGACGGGCCTTGGTACGTATCGCCCCCGAAGGCGAGAATCGGGGCGAAGATGAAACCGAGAAACGCGAGGCCGATGCCGTACAAGGCCCCATGGCCGAATGATTTCGACGTCGCCGGGGCGAGTCTAGCCCAGCTTGAAGACTTGAACCGCGTTCTCGTGTAAAAACGCGCGGCGGCCCTCATCGGGCAGGTCGAGCATGCCGAGTTGGGCGATGCACTTGTCGGGCGGAATCATCGGCCAGTTGCTTCCAAAGAGAACCTTGCGTCGACCCGGGCCTTTCATGAACCGCACGAGCGCTTCGGGGTAACGCTCGGGAGTGTATGCCGACGTGTCGATGTAGACGTTCTCGTACTTGGTCGCCAGCGCGACCATTTCGTCGGTCCATGGGTGGCCGATGTGCCCACCGACGATGCGGAGCTCGGGGAAGTCGCACGCCACCTCGTCGAGGTACGGAATGGGGCGTCCCGGGTCGCTCGGGCGAAGCGGACCTGCGTGCCCCACTTGGAGACAGAACGGGACGTTTAGCTCGACGCACTCGGCATAAATGGGATAGTAGCGGCGGTCATTGGGCGGTAAACCCCAGAGCCAGGGCAAGAGACGTACGCCGACGAAGCCGAGCTCCTTGACACATCGGCGTAGCTCTCGGACCGCCTCCATCGGGCGATAGAGGTCGACTGAGCCAATACCGACGAGTCGATCCGGGTGGCTCTTCACCGTAGCGGCGACGTAGTCGTTCGTCAGGAGCGGGCCCGTCGGGCCCCACCACGCCGAGACCAATGCACGAGTCACGCCGGCCCCGTCGAGCGCGGACATCGTGAACTCGATCGGGATCTCTTCGGGAACGACATCGAGCCTCATCCAGCGCCGTAGTGAGGCAAACATGTCGTGGCTGAGAAACTTTCCGGTCGGATGTTGAATCCATGCGTCGATGATCGGCTCCACCATCCCCGGATACTCCAGCCCCCGACGCTTTTCGGCAAGCCCCTTGCGTGCGCCCGGTGTTGTTCTTAGTATCGCGCGCATGATTTACGACGTTCGTCGAAGCATCGTCTGTTTGGCCTTGGGTCTCGTGCTCGCGGTTGCCGGTTGCGGCTCGAGTGGCGACAACGGTACCGGCGGCACCGGCGGTTCTGCAGGCACCGGTGGCACCGGCGGTTCGGATGTGCCTTTGCGAATCTTGGTCACCAACGATGACGGCTTCGCTGCCGAGGGAATCAATGCGATCGTCGAAGCGCTCATCGCCAACCCGAGCAATGAAATCGTGGTTTGTGCACCCGACGGCAACCGAAGTGGTAGCAGCGATATGACCGGCCCATCGGCGACCTGCGGCAACTTGGAAGTCAGGACCGACACGACGGCAAGCGGGTACCCAGCTACGGCCATCGACGGCTGCCCTGCCGATGCCGTGAACTATGCGCTCGATAATTTGTATCCTGCGAACGAGCCCCCCGATGTCGTACTGTCCGGGATCAACGACGGGCAAAACGTCGGCAACGTGACCATCAACGGCCAACCTGGATTCCTCTCTCAGATCTCCGGCACCATCGGCGCTGCCAAGACCGCAGCGAGACGTGGAGTTCCGGCTCTCGCGTCATCCCAAGGGGACGGCGACCCGGTTGACTTTCCGGCAGGCGTCGCCGAAGTGCTCCTCTGGCTCTCCGAGCATCGAGACGCCCTGGCCGAGGGCAGCGTGTCGACGACGAGCATCGACAGTCTCAACATTCCGAGTTGCGATCGGGGCTCGATTCGAAATCCGTTGGAGCCGCTCGAGGTTCCCCTGGCCACCGAGAACCCGAACGACTTCACGCTTTCCGGGTTGCAGGACTGCGAGGCTGTGGGCATCGACCCCGACACCGACGTCAACGCGTTCTTTACGGGCTGGGTTACGCTCTCCGAAGTGCCGGCGAACTGACGTTTGTGCCGATAGTTGGATTGTCGTAGCCTTGAGCTCACGATGACCGCCAGCGCCTTGAATTTTCGGGTGATTGTCTGCGCCGCGCTGGGCATCGCCTTGGTTGCGTGCGGGAACGCCAGCAGTGAGGGCGCGGCCGGGGCAGGGGGTGGGGCTGGCGGCACAGGTGGCGGCGTCGAGCCGCCATTGGTCACGTCCGGCTATGTGGCTTCGGCGTTCGGGTTTTTCTATCCGGGCGGTCTCGAAAGCGAGGTTCCGGGCTTCGATCTCGACCAGCGCGTGTCGAGTGCCGAGTCACCGGCCCCAAACGACTGTGCGCACGATGACTTCACGGGGCCCGGCGGCGAGCAAGGCATCGACTACAATTTCCTCCGCATCATTTTCGACGAGGAGCAGAAAGAAGACGGAGAGTACGTGTTCGGCGGGTTCCGCGAGGGTCAGATCGTCGACGGGGTGATCAACGGCGCGGTCAAAAACGGCTCGATGACGGTGCTTCTCGACGTTCAAGGCATCGACGATCCGCAGAACGACGACGAGGTGACTGTCCAGGTTTTTGGAAGCGAGGACTCGCCGATGAAGGGCACCGATGACGAGGTGCTCCCGTTTGCAACCCTCAGCGTCCACCCGAACCCAAGGTTCCACACCGAAGCGGTAGCCGGGTCTATCGTCGATGGAGTGCTCACCGCCGGGCCTTTCGACCTGATTTTTCCGATCAACATTCAGATCGTCAACGACGAGTTCGTCATCCATGACAGTTGGCTTCGGATCGAGCTAGGCAATGACACTTTCCAAGGGCTCATTGCGGGCTTTTGGGACGTGAGCAACATCCGCGACATCATCGGCAAGCCAACGACCGACAACGGAAACGCGGCCAACTTCACCATCGAGCAGTTCGAAACGGCGATGGCGTTGCACGCTGACGGCGACTACGACCCGAACGCAGGCCTTTGCACGTCCTTCACGACGATGTTCACTTTTGGCGGGGTTCAGGCATTCATCGCGCATGAAGGCGGAGACCTTGGCGGAGGCGGCTCGGGTGGCTCGGGCGGGCCGATCTCTACCCCGACCGATCAGTGCCTCGGTGCTGCGGACCAGGCCGTCCTCGAGGAGATCGGCGGGATCGGGGTCGTTGGCTCGTTGGCCGCCGAATGCCCGTTCAGCTCGTGCGGCGGCGAGGTCACCGACGTGCTGACCTCAGGCGGCAGCGAACAGGCGCGAAACGCGCTCGGGGACTGCATCGCGCAATGCATCTCCGACGAGACGGGGTTGTCGCGCATGTGCACCGATTGCTACGGATCGATCGCGGCCTGCTCGACTTCGTTTTGCCTGCAGCCCTGTGCGGCGGACCCCGGCTCCGCCGAGTGCGCGCAGTGCTCGCTCGAAAACTGTCCTAGTCTCGACGATTGCACGGGCCTATGAAAGGAGCTCCACCATGTCTCTCTTGTCTCTTTTCAAAGGAAAAGGTCCCAACGGGTTTGGCTACGGCAGCACCGCTGAAGAGGTGACCGAGGGGATCGACCTCAGCGGTCGAACGATGTTGCTCACCGGCTGCAACTCGGGGATCGGTCTCGAGACCCTTCGCGTGTTGACCAAACGGGGTGCGCACGTGATCGCGGCGGCGCGCACGGTGGAGAAGGCGCGGGCAGCGGGTGATCAAGTAGGTGGAGGGATCACGGCCGTGGCTTGCGATCTGGCCGAGCCGGCAACGGTCCTCGACTGCGTCCAGCAAGTGAAAGCAACCGGGCGACCGCTCGATGCAATCATCTGCAACGCTGGCATCATGGCGCTGCCCAAGCTGAAACAGAAATACGGCTACGAGTTGCAGTTCTTCACGAATCACATCGGCCACTTCATGCTGGTGACCTCGCTGGTCGACAACCTGGCGAACAACGGCCGCGTGGTGATCGTGAGCAGCGAGGCACACCATCAGGCGCCAGCGGAAGGCATTCAGTTCGACAATCTTTCAGGCGAGCGCGGCTACACGCCGTTCGGCAGCTACGGACAGTCGAAGCTGGCGAACCTTCTCTTTGCCAATCAACTCGCGAAACGACTCGTGGGGACGGGTAAGACCGCCAACAGTCTGCACCCTGGGGTGATTCACACGAATCTCACCCGAAACATGAATCCAATCGTCGAGGTAGCGATGGGAATCGGAGCCGCGCTCGTCTTGAAGAGCATTCCGGAGGGGGCTGCTACCCAGTGTTACGCCGCGACACATCCGGGCATGCAAGGCGTCTCTGGTAAATACCTCGCGGACTGCAACGAATCGCGTCCCGGCCGTCATGGGCGCGACCCCGCGATGGCAGAAAAGCTGTGGGAAGTGTCGGAGCGTATCGTCGCTGAAGTCACGGCTTGACAATGCAAAGCACGGCCAATCATGCTCCTCGCAGTAACGGCGGATAGACGTCCGCCCGAGGAAGGTATCCCGATGTCCCAGCCTACCGCGCAAGTCATCCCAGAGGCCTCCACCAATGGCTCTTCGCAACCCTCAACGCGCCTAGCGGCCACCGCCGACGCAAGCGCTGCAGAGATCGAGCGTATCTTCAATCTTCAGCAGGCGCATCAATTCACGGTGGCGAAAACCAACGCGAGGGAGCGCAAGGAAAAGCTCAAGAAGCTTCACAAGGCCGTGCTGGCTCGCAGGCAAGACATCCGAGATGCGATGTATGCGGACTTTCGTAAGCACCCTTCCGAGGTGGACCTGACTGAAATCTATTACGTGACGAGCGAGATCAAGCATGCGGTTCGCCATCTTTCGAAGTGGATGCGACCTCATCGCGTGAAGACCCCGATCGCGCTTCTCGGTTCGAGCTCGCACATTCACTACGAGCCGAAGGGCGTGGTGTTGATCATTTCACCTTGGAATTTCCCCGTGAACCTCACTTTCGGCCCGCTGGTCGCTGCGATCGCGGCTGGCAACTGCGTGATGATCAAGCCCTCCGAGAACACCCCACACACCTCGGCCGTGATGAAGAGCATCATCGACGATCTCTTTGACGAGAGCGAAGTGGCGGTGGTCGAGGGCGGTATCGCGACGTCTCAGGCCGTCCTCGCGCTGCCGTTCAACCACATCTTCTTCACCGGGGCGCCCTCGATCGGCAAAGTCGTCATGGAAGCCGCCGCGAAGCACTTGGCCTCAGTGACCCTCGAGCTCGGGGGTAAGTCGCCGACCATCGTCGACGAGACCGCCAACGTGAACGCAGCCGCCAAGCGCATCGCCTGGGCGAAGTTCACCAACAACGGGCAGATTTGCATCGCGCCAGACTATCTGTTCGTGCACGAGAGCAAGAAGGACGAGTTCCTCAACAAGTTTCGGGACAACATCGAGGCGTTCTACGGGGAAGAGGCACAACAGTCCGATTCATACGCGCGCATCGTCAACAACCGACACTTCCAGCGGCTTTCGGGGTACCTAGACGACGCCAAGGCAAGAGGTGCGACGGTGGTTTATGGTGGCCGTACCGAAGGCAGTGAGGACTACATCGCGCCGACCGTCCTGACCGATGTCGATCCCAACTCCGACATCATGACTGAGGAGATCTTCGGTCCCGTCCTGCCGGTGAGCACGTTCAAATCGCTCGATGAGCCGATCGCGATGATCAACTCGAAGGAAAAGCCGCTCGCGCTCTACATCTACAGCAAGAGCAAGCAGAACATCGGACGCATCATTCAGAACACGCGAGCTGGCGGCACCGCCATCAATCACAGCGCGGTGCATTACTTCAACCACAACTTGCCATTTGGCGGGTCGAACAACAGCGGCATCGGCAAGGGTCATGGTTTCTTCGGGTTCGAGGCATTTTCGAATGCGCGTGGCGTCTTCAAACAGGTTTCGCCCTTCAGTGCGATCGACCTGATGAGTGCGCCCTACAACAAGCTCAAGCAGACCCTCATCGACCTCAGCATCAAGTTCTTCTGAGCAAGATGGCCTACGACGAGAAGCTTGCCGGCCGTGTCCGCGAGGTTCTCGAGCGGCGGCGTGGGGTCACCGAAAAGAAGATGTTTGGTGGCCTTTCCTTTCTGGTGAACGGGCACATGTGCTGCGGCATCGTAGGCGATGACTTGATGGTGCGCGTCGGGCCGGACGCGTACGACGGAGCGCTCAAAAAGAAGGGCGCACGCCCGATGGATTTCACCGGGCGCGCGATGAAGGGCATGGTCTATGTGGACCGGAGCGGCTATGGTCGCGCGTCGAGCCTGAAGGCGTGGGTCGAACAGGGTTTGTCGCACGCCAGGTCTTTGCCCCCGAAGGGCTGATCACCCTAAAACATCTCTGCCATGACTCGAGAAGCTCCTTGCCAGTATGTTCCCGGCGGTAAGACCAAGCGCGTCCTCTACGTGGGGTCCGGGCTCGATTGTTTCGAGTCGCTCGTCTCCGACATGGAGCGTGTGCCTGGGGCTGAACGCATGCAGGCCGAGCACTATCCGGTGTTTCGGTACGGTGGAGCCGAGATCGAATGGGTGCCGGTCTGGGACACCGTTGGCGCGACCGGTGCATTGCGTTCCGCTTATGTGAACCTGTTGGTAATCGACCTTCGGTGGAGTGAAAACTTCGATGCACGTCTCGGGGAGATCCGGGGACTGTTGAAAGAGCTCGATCACAGCGAGGATGTCGAGCAGCGCTACGGCTTTCACCGCATCGTCGTGCTCATGTCCGGGCCGAACTCCGATCGCATCGACCAGCTGATCGTCGAGCTCGGTTCCGTCGGCGTTCGTCACGTGCTTCGGCAGGAGTTCTCGCCGCATGCGCCGGCATGGTCGAGCGACATCTCGTTTGCGGAGCGAGCGCTTCGTCATGCTGCCGAGCTCACTCAATCTCGCAAGATCGGCAAGACCGCGATCTGCGCTTCGGGAGGAGGCATTACCGGCATCTACTTCGAGATGGGCGTCTTCAAGTGTCTCGACGACTGTTTGATGAACTGCAGCGTCAACGATTTCGACATGCTGTTTGGGATCAGCGCGGGCGCAGTCGTCACGAGCATGCTTTCCGTGGGGTACACGATCGACGAGGTGATGGCCGCGGTTGCCGGCGTCCCAGGAGGCCGGATGCAGCCCCTCAGTTTCAGTCTCCTGAGACTCTCTCACATCAACTATCAAGGCCTTCGCTGGCGATTGATGAGCGCCACGAAGACGGGCTTACATGCCTTCTGGGAGACGCTGCGGGGAAGAGGACGCGATACGGCCGACAGCCTGTTTCTCGAATACACCAGCCTCGTCGGAGCACCTTTTCACTCGGCCAAATTCGAATTGATGCTACGCGAGGTTCTCGGGGGGAGTGGAAGCAAGGATGACTTTCGTGCGCTTCCAGTCGAGCTCTACATCGGCGCCTCTGATCAAGATGCTCGGCATCATGTCTTGTTCGGCGCCGAGGGCTATGACCACGTTCCCATCAGTAAAGCGGTTCGCGCCTCGCTCAGCGTGAACCCTGCTTTTTCATCGGTGCCGATCGACGGGCGTTACTACGAGGATGGCGCGATCACGCGAACGTCAAACTTTGGCGAGGCCATCAAGCGGGGTGCGACGTTGATCTTCACCATGGATCCATTCGTGCCTTACGTGTCCAAGTTTCCTGGGGTCGCGCACCGGCGAGGTGTGCTCTACAACATCGACCAGGACATTCGGACGATTTCGTTCACGAGGTTCGAGCGCGCCCGCAATGCAGTGCTGCGCGAGCATCCCGAGGTGAGTTCCTATACGTTCCTGCCCTCGAATACGCTCCGCCGGTTGCTTTCGACGAACCCCATGGACCATCGTCCATACCTCGAGATTTGGCGCGGAGCGTATCTCTCCTCCCTCCAGCGCATCGACCAGCTTTGCCATCGACTGCGAGGCGACCTGGCCGAGCACGGCATTCAGCTCGATACGACAACCGCCGAGGTCATCGCCGACCAGCTTCGAACCGCGGCCACCCCGAAATTCGAGGACTTCTTCGTCGACCGGAAGGTCGAGATCAAAAAGCGACCGTTCATGACCCGCTCCGAGCTCGGATCGCTGCCCGAGACCGCGGAAGTCGATCGCAAGCTCTGACTTTTGGCGCACTTTTTGCGCATCGGTACTCTTGGGTGGTTCTGTGTCCTGAACGCATTGGGGCCAGCTCGAATGCGGCCTCGGTTCGAGCTTCAGCTTCCAGCAAGAAAGAGCGACTTGGTTGAACGTATTTTGGCGTTGCGTTGATCATGACGGCAGCCTTCGGATTTTTCGGTCTTGTCTGCGGTGCGACGCTATCCGGCAGGCCTGGGCGCTGAGCAGATGGACACGACGCGTACCTTGGTCGACCGCGCTTCGGGACGCCACGCTTGCAGATCGGATCTCGATCGCATCGGGTCGCTCTTCAATAACGGATTTGGTATTGAGCTTGCAGAGGTAGGTGAGCACCGAAAGCTTCTGCGCGATTTAGTGCGATGGAAGCGAAAAAACAGCGAGATCGGAAGAAGTAGCGCAGATTATTCAGCAAGCGTTTTTGAAAGTGTTTTTCATCGACAAGTCTTTGATTTTCCCTGCGAAATGTAGACACTCAGCGTTCTAATCCGTTCAAGAATAGGTGGGAACTTCATGAAAACCGATATGCCTCAGGTTGTTCGTTTAGGGTTGGCTGCGATCCTCGCATTGGGCGTGGGCGTCACCGGGTGCGGTGATGGCGACGGCGGTACGGGCGGCACCGGTGGCGGCGGTACCGGCGGAGGTGGCACCGGCGGCATGGGCGGCGGCGGCATGGGGGGCGAAGGCGGCAGTGGCGGTGTGGTTGGCGCCGTGACCGCGACCCCGCCGGGCACCACGTTCAACCCCACCATCGAGGTGACGTTGAGCACCATGAGCGGCCAGCCGATCTATTACACGACCGATTTGTCGCCCGTCCTCGATGGCGACGGCAACGTGCAGGGCACGGAGTACACAGGGCCCATCACCATCGATGGTCAGACGACGGTCTTGAAGTTCCTCACCGGGACCGAAGGCGACTACTCCGCAGAACAGTCGGAGGGCTATGTGTTCACTGAAACGCCAATCCGAACGGAGTGGGCCAAGAGCGGGCACGGCGACATCACAGCTGAGCCCTGGCGCCGTTTTGACGACGGCGGCGCGGTCTCGAATCGATGCGCGAAGTGCCACGGGCCCCAAGGAAACGATGACCCGCCGCCGGACGTGGGCTTGCTCGAATACCTCGCGACGGGCGAAAACACTCTTTCAGCCCCACTCCCACTCGGTATCGACTGCGTTAACTGCCACCAAACGTTCCCGACGATCTACTCAAACCTGGCGAAATTCGGCCTCCCAAATGGTGAGCTCGAGCCGGTGGTGTTCCCCTCCACCGAACAGGTTTCCCTTTATGGTCCAAGCAACATCTGCATGACCTGCCACCAGGGCCGCGAGTCCGGCAAGAGCGTGCAGGACGAGATCGACGCGGACGATGGCGTGGGGCCCTATGAGTTCACCAACATCCACTACTACGCGGCCGCTGCCTCCTTCTTCGGAAGCGAGACTGACGGTGGGTTCGAGTACGCCGGTCAGTGGTACCGGCCACGGAACACGTTCCCCTCGCACCCCGACACGTTCTCGACCTGCGTCGGCTGCCATATGACCAACGCCGAGGGCGGCGAGATGCACACGTGGATCCCGGCCGTCGACAGTTGCATCAGCTGCCACGGCGGCACGAGCTTCGAGACGCTCGGCGGCACGCCCGGTCAGAGCTACACCAACATCCAGGCCCTGCTGCCCGAGCTCTACTCCGAGATCCAGGATTACGCGGCCACTGTGATCGGCGTGCCCATCGTGTACGACGGCCGATTCTGCAACGACAATGGAGAGCCGTGCGGGCGCAGCAACAGCTATGAAGATTTCGATGCGAAGCTTCTGCCGGCCGCCTACAACTACCAGGTCGCCCTGAAGGATCCCAACGGCTTCATCCACAACGGGACCTATATCCAGCAGCTCCTCCACGACTCGATCGTGGACCTCGGCGGCACGCCCTCGGTGGCGGTGATCGGTCGCGGTGAGCTAACCATCGAGGGAACGGACATTGGCATGGTTTCGAAGACGCAGCAGTGGCAGCTCAGCGCACACGCTGCAGCGGACACCCCGCCATTCCGTGAGTGGGACAACACATATCTGCCGGACGGGTACACCCCGCGCGGCATCCAGTCACCCTCAGGCGAACCGGTACCGGGCGTCAGCAGTTGCACGAGGTGCCACAGCACCCCCGGCTTCGAGGAGTACGCCATGAGCAACCCGACGACCGTGCATTTCCCCACGACGACTGTGGACTGTTGGTCGTGTCACAACAACAACGACCTCTTCGCCAACTCGGAGACTCGGTACGACGTTCTAGGGACCAACACGGCTCTCGCGTCGATCGTGTTCCCGTCCGGCGACGAAGCCTCGTTCGGCAATGCCAGCAACATCTGCATGGGCTGCCACCAAGGTCAGAACTCAACCGTCCAGGTGGACGCCGCGACGCCGAATACGGTCATGCAAGCCCCGACGGACTACGACTCCTACGACTTCATCAACATCCACTACTACGCGGCGGCGGCGACGCTCTTCGGCACCGACGTCCGGGGCGGTTACGAGTACGGCGGCAACGTGTATCGCGGACAGAACATGTTCGTGGGTCTCCACAACCCAACGCCGGATGGCCAGACGCTGGTCGACTGCATCGGCTGCCACCTGAACGGAGCCGTCGATCCCGCGGACAGGCAGAGGCACACCTTCCTGCCGCAGGTCCAGGACTGCAATCAGTGCCACAGCGGCCAGGCGTTCCAGGACTTGAGTGGATCCCCGGGCGACAACTTCCGCGAGATCGACATCTTGAAGGAGGATCTGCTCGCGGCAATCCAGGCCTACGCCACCACCGGCAATCCCCTCACTGGGCTGCCTCAGGACTCCCCAGTTTTCTACAACGGCGACACTTACCCGTACTGGTTCAACGGGATCGAAGGCATGGACCCTGCTAGCTACCCGAACCGGTATCGGGACTTCGACTTCGACATGCTGACCGCGGCCTACAACTTCGTGACGGCCGACAAGGATCCGGCCGGGTACATTCATAACGGCGGCTACATCCAGCAGCTCTTGTTCGACTCGATCTGCCTGATGGGTGGCACCCCGCGTGTGGTGACCGTTCCGAGTCGCCCGACGTCCTGCCCGTAGCCTGTTAGCCCAGGCTGCGCGAAACAGCCAAAACAGCAATCCGGGGCACGTCTTCGCTTGAAGGCGCGCCCCGGTTGTCTATGATCGACTCGATGCTCTCGTTTCGACGTGCTCCTTGGCTTTGGCTCGTTGTTGGTGCGTTGTCGCTGCAGGTCGCGTGCAAAGGAGACACCGGGGAGCAAGGCCCCCAGGGGCCGCCTGGAGAACCCGGCCCCCCCGGGGAGACGCCGGGGCCGGACATCGACCCCGAACCCTTCGGTTTGGTCGGCCGGATCATGGAGCCAAACATGGTACCGGTTCCGAGCGGAACAGTGTACCTCGTTCCGGCAAGCGATGTAGACGAGCTCTCACAAACGCCAATCGATCTCTTCTTGTCACCGGAAGAGACCGAGGCGCTCGAGATCGACGAGCCGATTGAAGACTTGCTCGACACGAACGGCGATAGCTACGAACAAGCAGAAGTCGACGCGGACGGGGTCTACCGCTTCGAGACGCTTCCCGAGGGAAGCCACTTCGTCGTGTGGGCTCCCGCGGCTGACGATACCCAGCACTTGCCCGGCGGTGACGGCAGCAGGGTGTCATTCACCAGAGAGTCGCTGATCGGCATGCAAATGAACCTCCACGTGAGCCCACGGCCAAGCCCAGCGGCGACCTACGTGGGCTCCTCGACGTGTATGGTGTGCCACGGCCTCCACAGCACGACGCGCACCGCACACAGCGTGGGGCTTCAAGTGCCCGGGGTGCGCTCGATTCTGCAAGACATCGAGCCGTGGCCGGGCTTCGATGACGCGCTCTCCGCGTTCGATACGAACTCGACGACGCTCTACTACTACGATTGCGACGATGCGACCCTCAACCCCGCAAAGTGCAGTGTCGACGATGAGCTCCCGTCCGGTGTCGTCGCCTTCACGATCAACCTGCGTCGCGACCTTGGCAAACCGCTTGGCGAGGTCGGAGCGTATTACATCGAGATGGTGAACGGCACGACGGAACGGTACGACGTCGTTCTCACCTATGGCGGCGCGTTGGAAAGGCAGCAGTACCTCACGCGGCGGACGAATGCGGACGGAAGCTTCAGCTATTTCGTCTTGCCTGTGCAGTACAACTACCAGGGGGATTTCTCGAATCCGGACTCGGATGACTGGCCGTGGAAGGACTACCGCTCGGACCTCTGGTACGACTTCGGCTCGGGTACGCTTCGCCAGCCCGACAACTCGGATTCGTTCGACAACAACTGTGCCGGCTGTCACTTCACCGGTTACCGACTCGAAGGAAGCGACGTGGACGGTTGGTCCGCACAGGCGATCGTCGACCCCGTAGGGGCCTTCGATTACAACGGCGATGGCAAGCCCGAGCTCATCAACACCGGCTGCGAGGCCTGCCATGGACCGGGCTCTGAGCATTTGGAGCTGAGCCCGCGCAGCAGCTACATCGTTTCGCCAGGATTGCTCACCCCGGGCCGCCAGGCTGTAATTTGCGGACGTTGCCATTCGCGGCCGCTCGGCATCGGTGCCGGCATGACGGGGCTGCCGCTCTCCGTGGACAACGAGATGCCGCCAGTGGGAATTCGCCGTCGCGACTTCGCCCCGCTCTACACAACGCGCGTCAGTGGCGCGCCCGAAGACTTCTTCGCCTCGGGCGACCCGAGGGCAGACTATCAGCAGTACTCCGACCACATTCGGGCGAGGCACTATCGGAATCCCGTCCGGCTCACCACTTGCACTGGGTGCCACAATCCGCATGTCAACTCGGCCGACGTCGCCGAGATGGACACGTCCGGCAACCCCAATGCGGTGTGCACCACGTGCCACAGCCCGGAGGCCAACCCGGAGCTCTATCCAGTGGCCGCTCACGCCGCGACCGTCACGGGCGTTGCCGGGCACGCGAGCTTGGAAGAGTTCTTTGGGCCGTACCTCTGCACCCAGTGTCACATGGTGCCGACGGCCCGGTCCGGTGCTGCCGTTCGAGCCTTGGTCGATGCAATCGGTGCGCCGCCGACGGTGCAATACTACTGGAACGATATCGCAAACCATCGCATGACCGTGACCCGCTGGGAAGAGGCCGAGGGACAGCCGAGCCAGCCCATCGCCTTCACCAACGAGTGCGGTCAGTGCCACGCAGAAGTTCTTCCGAACACTCCGACGCCATGACCGTTGGGGCACACCGGCGTTGGGTTGCCGGGCTCGTGTGGGCAAGCCTCGTGCTCCTTGGCTGCAACGAGGTGCGCAACCGGGAGGAGCCGCCGGTCGTCTTCACCGACATCGATCCGATCCTGCAGGAGGGTTGCGTCGACTGTCACAGCGGTTCGGTGCCCGCTGCGGGTTATTCGGTCGAGGACTACCTCGAAACGATCCGTTGTGTCCCCGACGGGCGACCGGCAACGCTGCCGCCGGACGCGACCGCTCCGATTCTGGCGGTGCTCGCCAGGCCTGATCACGCAGATTTGCTCGACGCGAGCCAAGCCGATGGGCTCACGGCATGGGTCGTCGAGGGGGCGTGGCCGGCCCGACGCGGCTCGCATCCGGGGCAATGGCTCGATCCCCGGACTGACGCCTGGCATGGGACGTATCTTGAGGAAACGGACTGGCAGGGCATCGTCGACCCCACGAGGGGCGACGCCTGCGGGCTCTGTCACCCAGGCTCTCCCGCGCCCGTTCCTGGAATTACCAGCTACGCGCCCGGCGCCACCGATTGCACGGATTGCCATGACTTGCCTGGTGGGGTGATGGCCTGCGGGACGTGCCACGGCGATGGCCTCAGACCCTATCCGCCACGCGATCCATGCTATTTCCCCGGCCCACCCTTTGGTGGCGCACACAAGACGCATACCGAGCCCTCCGCCAACATGCCCAATCCCCTCGGCTGCCAGTCGTGTCACTTCGGCGAGGACTACGCGATGCTCGAAGGGGGACACGGAAATGGCGAGGTCAACGTGATCTTCCAGCCCGCCTGGGGCCCTGATGCGACCTATGACTCCGAAACCCGTGTGTGCGCCACAACGTGTCACGTGCGTGGTGGAATGATGCCAGTCGTGGCCTGGGACGAGGCGGGGCTGAACCTGGACTGCAACAGCTGCCACCTCAATCCTCCGCCGGGTCACGCGACGATCGCCTGCAACGGCTGTCATCGGGGCATCAACCCAGAGGGCACGCGGTTGACGATCGAAGCGCCCCACATCAACGGCCGCGTCGATGCGTTCTGATATTGTTTGCGAATGACGTGGCCTACATAGTAGCGTCCGGCGCGGATGAAGCGGCTGCTCGATCGACGCACAATTTTGAACTGGTTTGTTGGCGGAAGCACGTTCGCCTGGCTTGGTTCCGTGCTCCACCCGGTGGTGCGTTTCCTGATGCCACCCCCCGAGCAGGAAGCGGCAGTCTCTGCCGTGAAGGCGGCATCGCTGACTGAGATGGCGCCCAACTCCGGGAAGATCTTCAAGTTCGGCCGCAAGCCAGCGCTGATCGTGCGCCGGGTCGACGGCAGCTTTGCCGCGTTCCTCGCTAAATGCACGCACCTCGATTGCGTCGTGCAATACCGCCCAGACAAAGAGCGGATCTGGTGCGCGTGCCATGACGGGTTTTACGACCTCAACGGGACCAATGTGGCGGGTCCACCACCAAGGCCCTTGGACGCCTTAGAGGTGCACACGAAGGGGGACGATGTCTACGTCACCCGAAAATCCTGAGCGCGCGCTTCTTGCCTGGCTCAAGGACCGCTACCCCGTCGCGCAGTTCGTCGAGTGGGCCGAACACAAGACGGTTCCGGTCGGTCGGGGCGCGTTTTGGTACTATTTCGGTGGAATCACCCTCTTCTTGTTCCTCATTCAGGTGGGGACAGGGATCCTCTTGATGTTCTACTACAAGGGGAGCGCCGATACCGCGTTTGCAAGCGTCCGATTCATTTCTGCCAAAGTGCCATTTGGCTGGCTCGTTCGCTCAATCCACGCGTGGGCGGCAAACCTGATGATCTTTTCGGTGTTTATTCACATGTTTAGCGTGTTCTTCATGCGGGCCTATCGTAAGCCGCGTGAGCTCACTTGGCTCTCAGGAATCGTGCTCCTCGCGCTTCTGCTTGGCTTCGGGTTCAGCGGGTATCTCTTGCCGTGGAACGAGCTCGCCTTCTTCGCGACGAAGGTGGGGACCGACATCATCGGGGTCATCCCAGTCATCGGTGAGCCCATCATGTACGTGTTACGTGGTGGGGAGGAGGTGACGGGATCGACGCTCCCTCGGTTCTTTGCGCTTCACGTGGCGCTGTTTCCGGCCTTGCTGACCCTCTTCATGGCGGCCCATCTCTTCTTCATCCAACTCCAGGGGATTCACGAGCCCGATGCGTGGAAAACTCAGCCAGAGCAACGGAAGACCATGCCGTTCTTCCCGCACTTCTTCATGCGCGAGCTTCTGCTGTGGTTGATCACGTTTAACATCTTGGCAGTGTTGGCGGTCTTCTCCCCGGCGGAGTTGGGCGTCGAGGCCGATCCGTTTTCCCCGGCTCCAGCCGGCATCAAACCGGAGTGGTACTTCCTGAGTACGTTCGAGTTTCTCAAGTACATGCCCGCTCACATAGGCCCGCTCGAGGGAGAAGAGTTCGGGCTATTGATCATTTCGCTCGGCTTCCTCCTGTGGTGCTTGGTTCCATGGATCGACCGCGGGCGCAGTCGCACGATGACAACCGTCGTCATGGTCGGCGGTATGGCGATCCTCGTGTTTCTCACGATCCTGACCTATCTGGGGTACGTCGCGTGATGAAAGGCTTCGTGACAGCACTCCTCCTAGCCTGTGTAGCGCTAACCTCGAGGGTCAAGGCTGACGATCTGTCCGGAGGCGAGTGTCTCGAGTGTCATCTCGAGATTGAAGACCCCATCACCGAGCTCTGGAAGGATGATGTTCACGCCCACGCGGGAATCGGATGCGACGGATGTCACGGTGGAGATTCCACGAAGGACGATAGTGAGCTCGCCAAACGTTCGGGATCGGGTTATCGAGGCCAGTTTACGCCTCGCCAGATCGTGTTGTCCTGTGGCGGCTGCCACGCCGACATCGAATACATGAAAGCCCGAAAGCCGCTTCTGTCCGTCGATCAGCTCGAGAAGTATTGGACGAGCCAGCACGGAAAACTCCTGGCCAAAGGGGAGACCCGCGTAGCTCAATGCGTGAGTTGCCACGGGGCGCATGGGGTTCGCGAAGTCAACGATCCAAAGTCGCCCGTCTACGCAGCGAACGTTCCCGCCACGTGTGCACACTGTCACGCCGATGCGGAGTACATGAGCGAATTCGACATCGCTACAAACCAGTACGACGAGTACGCTCAGAGCGTCCACGGAAAAGCCCTCCTAGAGAAGAACGATGTTCGCGGGGCGCCGGCCTGCAACGACTGCCACGGAAACCACGGGGCCGCGCCGCCCTCGATAGACGCGATCACCAACATCTGTGGGACTTGCCACAGCTACAACGCCGAGCTCTTTCTAGGGAGCCCGCTAGCGCCGGGTTTCAAAGAAAAATCGCTGGCCGACTGTGTTGCTTGCCACGGCAAACACCTCATCACACACGCGTCCGACGACTGGCTCGAGGACGAGCCTGGCGGCGCGTGTAGGAAGTGCCACGAAACGGGCGACGAGGGATCTGATCTCGCCCTCTACTACGCCGACACGCTCGGTTCGATTCGACAATCATTCGACGAGATCGACGAGTTGCTCGCCCGAGCCGAGGTGAAGGGCATGGACGTCACCGAAGGTGAGGATTACGAGCAGGCAGCCCGGCAGGGTCTCCTTCAGGCTCGCACGTTGATTCACGCGTTCTCGAAGCCCGTGATGGAGGAAAAAGTCACCGATATCGCGCAAAACCAAGCCGCCGCATTGGAGGTGGGGTATGCACAGCTCAAAGCTTTCGACGACCGCCGCCGTGGGCTTGCCATCAGCACGTTGTTACTACTTCTTCTTACCATCGGCGTGGCGATCAAGATCCGCACACTGCCCCCGTTGGAATAACACTGGCGCTGACATGGGAGCTAAGACCGGATCAAGTTGAGTCGATCGGGCGGTGTGCTGCGCGGGCACGGGACGGGCGTGCTCGCGATGGGGCCCCGGTCGCCCTTGTGGCGAATTATGGATCCGAGCGCGGGCTCCTCCCCACCGCTGTGCTGCCCATCCCGCGCCCGCGCAGCACACCGCCCTATTGAGCCCACTACCGTGGACAATGGAGTCGCGTCGACTGGACCTGCGAGGCTCACGCGCACGGTCGCTGATGCTGTTCTCAAGGATTAGGTGACTCGGGTCGCGCCGACGCCTATGGGGGCGGAGCCAGCGGTAGCCTCGGCGTAAAAGACGATTCTAATCGGTCCTAAGTCTCGGCAACCGCAGTGGCGGTCATGGCCGACGAAGCCCCCATCGGTGGCGGCCCGGCCCGAGTTACCGGTTGACGCAGTTGGTACGCTGACAGTGACACTAGCGCTGGCGCTGACACTGGCGCTGCTACTGTCACCGTCCACTGACGAAGGTGTGACAGCCGGTGCATCGCTTCGCGTCAGGCTCGTGGTTGGCGATGTCCTCATGGCAGGCCATGCACGTCGCGCGGTCGGCCCGAGCCCGACGAGCGTGAATGTCGTGACACGCTGCGCACTCGGTATGACCCTCACCTTGCGGCTCATCAGCAATGCGATGGAGGCCGGGCAACTTCGCGATTTGGTGGCAGCTTGTGCAGGTGGTGTCCGCGGTTGCGGCGCCGCGGTGGGGCTCGTGGCATGAAGCGCAGTCACGGTGACCCTCGGGGCTGTTTGTGAGTTGCTCTTCGTGACAGCTCGCGCATGCCAGGGGAGGGGACAGTTGATGCACAGACCCACCATGACACGACTCGCAACTAGAATGGCCCTCATTTCGGCTAGTTAGGCGTACCTGTTTCGCATGGCATCGCACGCATAGAGCCCGTTCTTCGAGGCCGCTCAAGTCAAAGCGGTGGGGTCGGTGGCAGTCGGTACACTCGGTCTTGGGCGAGTGGAATGCTCTTTCGGAGTGCGCCTCATCGTGGCAGTCGGTGCACCGGTGGGCCAGCTGAGCGACGCGTTTGGGGTGAGGATCGTGGCATGAAACGCATTCGGTCTTGGCACCGACGGCGGGATGCGTCGATGAAACGTCCGAGTGGCACTTTGCACATGAGCGCTCCGCCGGAGCTCGCACAGCGTGAGGCTGATGGCAGCTTGCGCAATCGCGATGTGCTCGAGCCTTGTTTTGTGCGAGGACTTGCGTTTTCTTGTGGCATGTGGCGCACCGCAGGGCGGTGGACGACGAGAACGAGTGTGCTTGATGGCAGGTCGCGCACGATTCGTGGCCACCGTCAAAGGTTGCCGTCAGCGAAACCATCGGTTCGCGTGTCTCGTGGCACTGCATGCAGGCTGCCGCCTCGGAGGCGAGCTGGTGGCCCCCATGGCAGTCGGCGCAAGTACCGCTGAGCCGGGGCCGCCCGTGCTGGACTTTCATCTTCTGGTGGCATTCGTCGCATTCCAGAACGGTTTCTTCGATTGGTTTGTGTGGGTTGTGACACGTTTCGCAAGGCACTGACGTATGGATCGCCAGGCCCGGATTGCCTTCCGTTTCGAAAGGCCCGTGGCAGCGCGTGCAATGCCACCGCCCAAAGACATCGGGCTCCGGTTTGAAGACATGGCACTTGTAACAGTCCATTGGCATGCCATCGAGATCGACATGCACGAGAGAGACCTGTTCCTCATGGCACTTCGTACAGACACCTATATCCGGAGCGTCGAAGGTGGGTTTGTTGGGGTCGTGGCATTCGTCGCACTTCACCTCTTGGTTGGCCACGTGTCTCGAATGCCCCGGCGAACGACGCACTTGTTGCCAACTTTCGGGCACTGTCCGTGGCGGAGGTTCGCCTCGCGTTGTCTTGATCTCTTGAACGTCGCTTGTGAATCTAACGGCCAAGAACCCAGCGATGAATCCAATTACCGCGAACACGATGATTGCGATCAGGGCGCGTTTCATAAGTTACCCAAATGACACAAGCGACACGGAAGATCGTTGATGATGTCGAGTCGGCTACTGAAGTTCGCCGGGTGGGGGTTGCCACCTGGGCCACCGACCCGGTGGCAACCTACGCAAAGCATTTCACCTGCGCCGCCGTGGCAGCTCGCGCATCCGACAGGGTCTAGCCGGGCGGCTGGCCCGTGATCGTTCGAACTACCTGGCGGCCCCGACCACCCCGGAGGATGAGGATTTCCCCGTGCCGCATCGATGCCGGCGATACCTTCGCGCGTGTGACAGTCGACACAGAACAGCTCGCTGTGGCAGATGACGCACATGCCCGGTTCGGCTGCTGCTTGCATGTCGTGAACCGAAAAGAAGTTCGCTCGATGCATCGACTGTCGCATCGGCGAATCGAAGGCGAGCCTAGACGGAATCGCCGCCACGGTGATCCCGTGGCAGGCCGCGCATTCACGTTGGGTGTGGCAGGTGGTGCATAGGTCTGCTTGGGCAGCGGCCTGCACTCCATGCTCGCGAAGGAAGTCACCGTCGTGGACCACGTGGCTCTCCGGCAGGGCGCCCTCGGATGCGAGCTCGACGTGACAGCTGTCACAATCACGCGCATCCCATTGGCCTGCGTGCTCGTGGCAACTGAAGCAGGTGGCCATGTTAGGCCGAAGGGCCGCGTCCTCGTGGCGCACGTCCACGTGGCAACGCACGCAGTCCCCGGCGCCGGCCTCGTCGTGACCGGCATGCGAAAAGACCAGATGCTTCCGCGCCATTTCCGCGGCGTGTCGGGTGCGCGCGCGCCCATGGCAGTCCGAGCAGGTGTTCGGATCGTGCGGATCTTGGTGGCACTCGACGCACTGTTGCGTCGTCGGAAGGTGTAGGGGCCCCGTTTCCTCAGCGTCTTGGATACCAGCGTGGCACTCGAGGCAGTTGATCCCCTCGAGGACGTGTGCGCGATGCTCGAAGGGGCCGTCCTGGGGGTCCTTTTCGATGCCGAGCATCTTGGCGCAGGCTCCCGAGAAGCCGGCGAGGGCGACGAATGCAACGACAGCGATGAGCCTCCTGGTCATTTCTTCGGCCACTCCGCTTGATAAGAGACGCGCGCCAGTGCGCGAACTTCGTACCTCTGGACTTGGTTGGCGCTAGCTTCGCACGCGGCCGCAATCGCCCAGCTCTTGCCCGGCTGCCAGCGAAGCGCAAGCCGTCCCCAAGGCCAGACCGAGCCTTGGCCCGGGTCGGGGTCGTCGGGAAAGACGATCTCGAACTCAGGCATCAGACCCACCGTCGTATCGATGTCCTCGTAGAGGGGAATCACGGCGGCAAGTCGGATCCCCGTCCATTGAGACACCGAAACCGACTGGCGCTTGAGCTCGCCGAGGATGCTTCCCTTGCCCTCGTCGTCGGTGCGAAGCACGCCGCGGAGGTAGCCGCTCCAGCCATATTGGTCTTCGGCGTTCATCACCGCGCCGTTCACCCACAAGTCGAGCCTTGGAGCCGCCCTCCATCGCAGATTTGCGCCGGTCTGCAAAGTCCCTGGGTCGCCGAGGACGGTGAAGAGGGAGGTCGCTTGGAGCATGCGAATTGGAGAGCGTTTGGTCACGTAAAGCTCGCCGCGAATCGCTCGATCCTTGGTCTGTGCCGAGATCGTGCCGAGGACTTCGGCAAGGCCGGGGTTCACCAACTCCCAGGAAACCTTGGCCGCCACGTCGAGCCAGTGCGCGACACGCAGCGAGAAGTCCCCGCCGACCTCTTCATCCGACCGTTGGCCGGCGTTGAAGCGATTGTAATACGAAGCGCCGACCACCCCTCGCTTTCCGAGCCCCTGCGAAAGGCGCCCACCGACCATCCAGTCGTACTTGCGACCCTCGATGTTCCCATCGACCGGCACGCCGCCGAAAACCTCGAAATGCGTCTTCGATCGGGCGCGCAGGGTGATGTGACCGCCGTCGATGTGCATGGCGCGGACCGAGCCGGTTGCCAGAATGAAGCGCCCGAGGCGCGTATCGCTGATCCCTTTCGGGTCCCGAACCTTGATCGCGATCACGAGGGCCTGGATCTCCGCGCTGTCGTCGAAACCAAACTGTGACGCTCCAATGCCGCCCCAGATCATCGCCTCGGCGTCGACGTAGGGATACTTGCGTGTCGAGCCCTCCAAGATGATCAGCCCGTAGTTCGGGTTCGCTTGCCCCCAAAGCTCAGCCCCGACCCGATGCGGTTGCGCTCGAGCGCTCGTGGCGGAAAGACAAGACCACGCAAAAATCGCAGCGAGGGCAAGACCGGCACGGCTGGCGATCGAACGGATCTTCTGGCTTGCGCGAGGCCCTGATCTTGGCCCATGTTCTCTCTGGTTCGACCGCTCGGATAGCGGCGAGCTCAGCACCCCATGCATGTATCGCCACTGGCTTGGATCGCCCTCACCTGCGCCGTCGTCGCTGCAGTCATCATGCTGTTGTACCTGGTGTACCGGCCGCCGCTCGACGGGAAGACCAAAGGGTTTCTCGCGCTTGGGCTCGGTGTTCTGCCGATCATGACTGCCCTGATCGGCAACGTGGAAGGCCTCCGTGCGACTGAGCACCAAGCCTTTTGTGGCAGCTGCCACACGATGGATTTCCACATCGCCGATGCGAACGACCCCGATAGCATGGGGCTCGCGGCGATCCATTCGCGCACGAAGATGTTCGGGGATCGAAGCTGTTATGTCTGTCACAAGGACTACGGGATGTACGGCTACACGCTGACCAAGCTCGGGGGCATGGGGCACGTCTATTACTTCCTGACGGACTATGCCTGGGAGGACGCCCACGAATCTCTTCCGAGAGTCCACATCGCCAGGCCGTTTCGAAATGACAATTGCATGCAGTGCCATAGCACCAGCGGGAGGATCTGGAACGGCGTTCCGGACCATCAAGGGCTCCTCGAGGACCTTCGGGCGGGCCAGACGAGTTGCGCCAGCGCCGGCTGTCATGGGTACGCGCATCCCTTCAGCAAGCCACCCGAAGACGAAACAGAGCCGGCCGAGGCGCGGTTGGACCCGGGCGTGAAGGCACCGGAGGGCACATGAATCGATGGTTCAAGAAGCTGCTCGATAGGGGTTCTCGCTCGCGGCTTCTGGTGGTGGCGTGCGTCCTCGGGCTCATCGGGCTCGCGCTCATGAGCTGGTCGCTTTTCGACCAGGGTTGGATCCCCGTCATGATGGCCATGTCGATCGGACAAGTTATTGGAACGCTATCATTCGGGTTGTTCCTGTTGGTAGTGATTATCGACCTGCGAAGGGCCACTTTTCGCCCGTCGATGCCCGCCCAAGCGTCGAGGAAAGAAGATCGTTAGCTGCTCGACCGTTTTCTTTTCCAGACCAAACCCAGGCCCAAGGCGAGAATCACCGCTGCGGTGAGGAGCGATGCTACGGGTACGAACGGCATCAGGCCGAGGCAGGTGACTGCGCCGAGCACTGGCACAGCGGGTGGTGCGCAAAATGTGCGCTCGGGAGGGCCGTCTCGGCGCTTGATCGTCACCAGCGATAGGTTGAGGGTGAAGAAGACGAGCAAGAGCAGCAGGCTGGTGCTCCCCGCAAGATAGGTGAGCGAGCCGGAAAGGGCGAGAGCGAGCGCGACCGCGAGCACCGTCAGGATCGCCCAATGCGGTGTACGGCGTGCTTCGTGCACCTCGCCGAGCCAAGACGGCAGCAGGCCCTGCCGTGACATGCCGTACAGCAGCCGGGAGCCCATGATGAAGTTGAGCAAGCCCGTGTTGGCGACGGCGAAGAGGGCGATCAATGTGAACACGCGATCCGGAACGCGGGCCTCCGAATGCTGAACCACCGACAGAAGCGGCGCCTCCGAATCCGCTAGAAGGGTGGACGGCAACACGCTGGTCGAGACGAGGACGACGAGGAGGTATATGAAGCCTGTCACCACGAGTGCGGTCAGAATCCCGCGAGGCAGGTTTCGCTCCGGGTCTTTCACCTCCTCGGCCACGTTGACCATGTCCTCGAAACCGATGAAGGCAAAGAACGCAAGGGCGCTTCCGCGTGCGACGCTCGTCCAGTCGGTCCCTCGCCCAGCTTCGATCGTCTGCGCGATGCTCGAGTCCTCGTCCTGCCCGAGGAACAACGCCCCTGCCACGATGACGATCAAGAGCCCGGTGAGCTCGATCATGGTGGCAACGATGTTGGTGGCCGAAGACTCGCGCATGCCACGGAAGTTGATCGCAGTGAGCAGCAACAAGATACCGACGACGGTGACTGGAACGGGCAGCGCTGGTACGAGGCCGGTCATATAGCCTCCAAAGGCGACCGAGACGGTTGCGAGAGATAGAACGCCCGAGCAAAGGACGACCCAGCCGACCACGAGGGCCAGCCCCTTGTTCCGGAATGCCTGCTCCGCGAAGAAAGACTCCCCTGCGCTTCTGGGGAAGCGGCCGCCGAGCTCCGCGTAGGTCACAGCCGTCAGTGCGGCGACCGAGAGGGCAATGGCAAAGGAGAGCCAGCTCGCGCTCCCCGCGATGCCAGCTACCTTGCCGACGAGGGCATAAATGCCCGCGCCGAGGATGTCCCCGATCCCGTAGATGGCGAGCGCCCAAAACCCTAGAGATCGACGCAGTTGAGGGCGGTTCGAGTCGGTCATCTATCCGCGGAAAGTCGCATGGCTTGGTGGGGGTCGTCTACGACGCAAAGCGCTGGTAGTCTCCTCGTCTCCATGAAGCAGACCAAGATCACTCTCGAAGAAAGAGAAATCCCGGAGCGTTGGTACAACATCGTCGCGGACATGCCCAACCGCCCGTTGCCTCCGCTCAATCCAGCCACTCAAGAACCTATCGGACCCGAAGCGCTTGCGCCGCTCTTCCCGATGGCGCTCATTGAGCAAGAGGTGAGCGACGAGCGGTGGATTCCGATCCCGGAAGAAGTTCGGGACATTTATGCGCTGTGGCGACCGACCCCGCTCTATCGTGCGCACGGGCTCGAGAAGGCGCTCGATACCCCCGCGCACATCTATTACAAATACGAGGGCGTCAGCCCGGCCGGGTCGCACAAGCCCAACACCGCCGTCGCGCAAGCCTTCTACAACAAAGAAGAAGGGGTCAAAAAGATCGCGACCGAAACCGGCGCGGGCCAGTGGGGGAGCGCCCTGGCCTTCGCGTGCCAGCACTTTGGCCTCGGATGCGAGGTCTACATGGTCCGTATTAGCTACGAGCAAAAGCCCTATCGCAAGATGATGATGAACACGTGGGGGGCCCAGGTGATCCCATCGCCAAGCGAGCTCACCGAAGCCGGACGAAAGATCCTCGCCGAAGATCCGGAGTCGCCGGGAAGCCTCGGGATTGCGATTTCGGAAGCGGTCGAGCGTGCGGCGACCGATCCCGACACGAAGTACTCACTCGGTAGCGTGCTCAACCACGTGTTGCTCCACCAAACCGTCGTCGGGCAAGAGGCACTCGTGCAAATGGAGAAGGCGGGCGAGCTTCCGGACGTAGTGATCGCGCCGTTTGGAGGCGGGTCGAACTTCGCCGGCCTGAGCTTCCCGTTCCTTCGGTTGAACCTCGTGGAGGGTCAGAGCATTCGGTGTCTTGCGAGCGAGCCGACCTCGTGCCCGAAGCTCACCCGGGGCGTCTTCCGTTACGACTTTGGCGACACTGTGGGGATGACTCCGCTCCTTCCGATGTACACGCTCGGCCACGACTTCGTTCCAGCGAAGATCCACGCTGGCGGGTTGCGTTATCACGGCGCAGGGGCGCTGGTGAGCCAGCTCCTTCACGACGATCTGATAGCCGCTGAAGCGGTCGACCAGCTCGAGAGCTTCGAGGCGGGCGTGATGTTCGCGCGTGCCGAAGGGATCATTCCGGCCCCCGAGGCCAATCACGCGGTCGCCTCGGCGATTCGCGAAGCCAACCTTGCCAAAGAGCGAGGGAGCAAGCGCGTGATCCTCTTCAATCTTTGCGGCCATGGCCATTTCGACATGTCGGCCTACGAGGCCTACTTCTCGGGTCAGCTCGAGCGACATGAGCTCAGCCAGCAAGAGGTCGACGCAGCGATCGCAAAGATCGACACCCCCGAAATCCCCGCTACTGTGCACTAAGAAAAGGGGCAGTGCGGGACAAATTGCTGTCGAAGCCGTTCCAGGAAAACGGGCAGCTACGCCGCCGCCCTTTGTTTCTTCCGCTTCGCTCGGTGCTCTGCGTAGCCTTCGCACAGGGTGCCGAAAGCGGCATCGGTCCAGGGGAAAAAGCCGGCGTAGTTGCCTTTGACCTTCGCGTGGTGGAAGTCGTGATGGGTTGCGCCGTCGCTGAACGGGATGAGGTGCGTCGGGCTCCATGGGAAGTCGTAACCGGCGTGGCCCTCGGCCGCCTCCCATTGGCGAAAGACGATCCAAATGTACAAGGTAACGACATGCGCTCCGACGAGGAGCGGACCGATGAGCATCACCGTGCCGGTGAGGACGTATTCGAGCGGGTGCATATAGTGCCCGGTGATCGACCATGGGGTCATGATGCGGTGATGGATGCTGTGCACTCTCTTGAAGAGCCAGCGACTTTCGTGGAGACCTCGGTGCATCCAATAGAACAAGAAGTCGTCCAGCAAGATGAAGAAGATGAGCTGGAGCACGATGATGTACCAAGCTGGAAGCGGCCCCGCGTGCACGTTGGATAGTCGAAGCAACGGCCACGCGGCGAGCGTCGCGACTCCCATCACGAGGTTGTTGACGACATGGCTCTTAAACGAGGGCCACACCACCGATCGGCGGCCGGTTGCCCGGGCCTGAATGCGATACGGCTCGGCCCACGCAGGCTGCTTCCACGCGAGAAAGGTCAGCGGACCTGCAAAGAGCAGGAACGCAGCAATGCCGATGGCCCAACCCGCCACCGGAAACAGCCAGAACAATGGCTCAGTGTAGATTTCGCGAAGCCATTCCCGCATTCGAGGCCTAGTCTAGCATCAACCGACGCCGCGTCCTGCTGCAGCTCTTGCGCCATACCAGCTCTCGACGTTTCGCCATTGTGGCCAAGGAAACACCATCGCAGAAATCACTCCCGCCGCGGCCCATCCACCGAGCACCAACCATGCGCCGAGGGGGCTCGAGTCCATGCGCAAGAGTACGGCGAGGCCGGCGAGGCAGGCCATCGTCTTGTAGATCACCAGATACTGAAAGAACACCAAGTAGCGAACCGGCCAAATGGCGCCGAGCGCAAACATCGTGCCCTCGCCCCAGATCGCGCCACCGTAAAGCGCTTGGACGAAAGGGTCGCCCCCCACGCCGAGGAGCCCCCAAAACGACGATGGGTCGATCATCATCCACCCCCCGAGCAGAAACGAGCTCAGGGCAAAGGACAAACAGGTGAAGCGAATCACCAAGATTCGCGTTTCGGAAAGGCCGCTCGAGGTCATGGCCGGACTTTATCACTTAGAGACCGAGGAGCTTTGGAAGAATGTCGACGACGCCCCGTTCTGCATCTTCCTGGTCGCTGCCAATCGAAATGACATCGAATTTTCCGTGACCGTCGAGTGGCCCGAGGTTGTAGAAGATGAAGCGGCCGCGACCTGTTTCGGTCTCGAACAAAGCATCGCCGATCAGCTCGAACAAGTCGGGAAGCCTTGCGCCAACCAGCTCGGGAAACACGACGTCTTGTGCGCGATAAGGGGGTCTTGGTCCCCGTAGCAGGCGGTCGAGGAGGCTCATTGGAGTGCTGGTGCCGCCCCAGCGGCCGTTGCACTCAGTGAACACCACCGCGAAATCGTCCTTCGGATCACCGGTCACCAAGTGGTCGAAGGAGCAGCGGCCTACGTAGCCGAGCTCTTGTAGCGCAGCGGCGACTCTTATTGCGCCTTCGGCCAGCGCTCGATTGACTGCGTCGGGAAGAGACGAGGGCCGACTTCCAACGAACACCCTCTCCTCACCGACCAGGATTTGCTCGTAGATGCCATCGAGCCGTGGCTCCTCGAGCCCGAGCGGGGGGATCCAAAGCTGCGTCGATGGCGAGAGATCCGTATCGAGCCACGCTACCGTGAGGACGTCTTCGCCTTCGGGCCAGTCGGTTCGTTCGAGGAATTCGTCGACTGCCTGCGCTGCTGACTCACGGGTTTGAACGTCACGCGAAGCAAAGACCGCGTTGCCCATGGCTGATGCGCAACGTGTTCGTTTGAGCCCCACGCGGTCGTGGCGCGCCGCCATGGCCCGTAGGTCTGCTTGGATGTTGTCGGCGTCCCTCGAAGTCCGGGTTTCGACCAGCGCATCGCGACCGAGGACCCTGGTGACGAGCTCGCCGAACATCGCTTTGTCGTTCGCGATCCAAGTCACGGGAGGTGGCGGGCTCAGGACGCGAACTTCCCCCTGACTGTCGACCCCAAGCATGGCGGCCAGCTCCCAGACGTCCTCGATTCCCATGTAAGGATGAATCGTCATCCCGCGCGCGGCTCTCGCGATCTCCACCAGTCGCTCGTGTGTTCTCCCCGATGTGCATGCCTTGGCCACGGCGATCGGTGGGCCCACCGGGTCCGCGACGAGGTGTTCGGGCGCGCCCAGCTGAAGGTTCTCACGACAGTACATTTCGTATCCCGTCATCTCGGGGGTGACGGTCACGTAGACGTCGTGATCACCCGCACGGAGCCGCCCTCGGTGCTGGTATTCTTCGACACCCGCGATGTCTTCGAGAAACGGAATCCCCGACACGTCGTCGAGCTGCAGAGTAGGGTGCGCCGAATCCCCCGAACGCCACGCCACGGGATCGTAGGGCTGAGTCCTCGAACGCAGGTCGAGATCGACCGCGAGCGTGCGCCCCGCTCGACGCGCTGCTTCCAAGTCCGAGACGTCCAAATCGGGTGCGGAGCCCACACTTCCGTTTAGCGCACTTCCGATCGTCTCTCCCAGTTTTGCATTTAGTTGGGCGGATTGGGCGGTGCGTATTCCCGCAAGAAAGCGTTGACGGCTGCCCAGTACACGTCGTTGTCTTTCCACTTTGCCCAGAGTGCCCGCGAGCCGTGCTGACCGAGCGAAGCAGGGGTGAAGAGAATCTTCTTTTCCGCGGGAACTGCCTCGAAGATCAGCTTGGCTTTTTCCCGTTCGGCTTTTGCTGAGGTGACGAACACAGGATGCTTCACGCTCCCGGCAAAGCTTTGGATGTACTTCTTGCCGTGCGTCTTTTGAAAGTACTCGCCCGGTGAGAACGCGAGCAGCGCTACTACCTCGTCTGGGTGCTCGGCCGCCAACCTGAAGACCAACGACGCCGAATAAGAGCTTCCCCAGGCGATGACGCGTCCCGCTTTCAGCCTCTCGGTTGCGTATTTCAGCGCCGCTTGCAGGTCGGCATACGCGTCGAGGTAGTTGGTGCCGGCATTCTTCTTGGCGGCCCGGCGATGGGTTTCGTTGGGGACGCCGTTCACCGCATTCCCCGAACGTTGGTCCACCGCCAGCACTTGGTACCCCCGCGCGACGAGCTTCGGAGCGATCTCTCGATACTCCCCCCGGCTCCATCCCGCTTGGTGGAACAGAAGGATCAAGGTCGAGGCCTTCCCCTTGGGCGCATAGAGATCTGCATGGGCCTGAATGCCTCCCGCGGTCGGGAAGTCGACCTCTTTGAAGACACGCTCCGCTGATGCGTCTCCGGGCCCAGACAACAAGACTGCGACGATCACGAGACTCCGGCTGGCCGCTCGCATGTCTTCCTCCTCAGTCGACCTCTAAGACGACTTTGCCGCGCGCTCGCTTGGTCTCCATGTAGCGATGCGCTTCTGCAACATCGCGCATCGGGAACGAGCGGTCGAGCACGACCCGAAGGCGACCACCGTCGATTTGTTGCCGGAGCCAGTCGAGCTGAGAGCGACGCGACTTTACGATGACCAGTTTGGCCCGCTGCTTGCGGACGAACGTGCGAGCGACGTCTTTGAAGATACGCGAGCTCGGGATGGTGTGGACGTAAGTGCCACGCGGCTTGAGCAAGTGCTTGAGCTTGTCGAAGCGGTAGTTCCCGAACACGTCGAAGATGGCGTCGAAACGCTGTTCCAGGGTGACCAACTCGGTCTTGGTGTAGTCGACTACCTCGTCGGCGCCGAGCTCGCGGACCAGCTCGATGTTCCGGTGGCTGCATACCGCCGTCACGTTGGCGCCCAGAATTTTGGCGATCTGCACTGCGAAGACGCCTACGCCTCCAGATGCGCCGTTGATGAGCACTTCATCGCCTCGCGCGACATGTCCGTCGTCCCGCAGCGCCTGGAGCGCAGTCTGCGCGGCGAGGGGAACGGCGGCGGCGACCCGCAAATCGATCGAGCTCGGTGCGCGACCTAGCTGATCCGCATCGACAGCTGCATATTCTGCGTACCCGCGTCCGGCGAAGTCGTTGATCATCCCATAGACGGCTTCTCCGACTGCGAGATCGGCATCGACCCCCGCTTCGACCACTTCGCCGGCGATGTCGTGGCCGATGATGAGAGGGAACCGCCGCCCAGTGGCGACTTGGAACTTCCCTTTTCGGACGACGACGTCCTTCGGATTCACCCCTATGAACCTGGTCCGTACGAGAACCTGGTCTCGCTTCGGCACGGGCCTCGGAACGGTGGCCTCCCGCAGAACGTCGGGGCCGCCGTACTTGTCAATGACGATAGCCCGCATCTTCTCTTGCGGGTGAAGGTGCTTTCCATACTGTGGAAGCGCGCTCATCGTGACTCACCCCTTCGCGTGCGATAGAGAAATAGCCCTGAAAGGATCTTCGGTGCGAAGAACGTGCTCTTTTCAGGCATGACGATGTCGGGATCTTCGAGCCCAGCATCGGCTACGGCCATCAACTCCCCGAGGCTCACGGGGTGAAGGGCGACGGCCATGTCGTAATCGCCTCGGTCGACGACGGCCTTCATCTCGTCCAACGCCGACTCGGAGTAGTAGTCGAAGTGGTGTAAGTCCGCGATCATGTCGTGCGTCAGCCCGAGCTTTGGATAGAGCTCGCGCTCCAAGATCGCGCAGTCGAGTCGTCCGACGACGTCGTTTGGGACGTGTTGGGCGGCCAGCTCGTAGCAACCCTCTTTGGTGTAAATGCAGAAACGGTGCTTGTCCGGGGTTTGGAAGCTGTCGACCGATTGCAGAGGGAGCTCGGCCATGATGTCCGCAAACGGGCGAACCCCGTTGATGACGCGGTTGTACGCCTGGATCACCGCGTCTTCGGTCACATACGTCAGAAAGTGCGTTTGGCCGTTGAGCAGGCTCGCGTGATACCGGTGGTGACCGTCTGCAATGTAGAGCGGCTCCGTGCCAATCGCCGCTTGAATTGCGCCGCCGATTTTGCCGGCTTCGGGTACTCGCCACATCTTGTTCTCGATGCCCTCTAGCTCGCTGAAACCGCCAAAGCTGCTCTTGAACCCGTAGAGCGGCGCAGACTCTTTGGCAGCATCGAGGGCTTTGGCGATGGGGGCCCTGGTGAGCGTAAAGACCGGACCGATATGAAGGCCCGTAGCCCGCCGCATCGCAATGCGCCCTTTGACCTTGTCGTCGAAGGTTTTCTCGTGACGGATGATCTGCTTCTCCTCGTAGGGCGACACCTTGGCCGCAGCGAATACGCCGGTACGCTGCCCGCCGGGCCAGGTTTGCTCGTACACGTAGTAGGCGGGTTCGTCGTCCTCGACGAGCAGGCCCTCGGAAGCAAGCCGCTCCATCGCTCTCTTCGGCTGTTCACCGAGAATGATGTGGAAGATCGACTTCGGTTCGTTCCTCAGGAATTTTTCGAGCGGCGTTCCTGGCTTGATCACGTCGTAGGGTGGGGACGTGATCTTTGACGCCTGGGCGGGGTCAGGGCGGAGTCCGGTGAGTCCGATCGTGGCGACCATGCTGAGCTCCTCGTAGCGACTCGCGATCGCATATCACTTGGAGAAGTCAAGAGCCTGAGGGGGTGCGATGCGCCTATTCGGGCTCCGCGAGTGCGAGGGTGCCGCGATCGCCATCAAGGACGACTTCGTCGCCGGTCCGAAACCGAGACGTGGCGACCCTGAGATTGACGACGGCTGGAAGACCGTATTCTCGTGCCACGACCGCCCCGTGAGAGACCGCGCTCCCGACGTCGGTGGCTAAGCCCGCGATGAGGCTGAAATATGGTGTCCACCCCACGTCGGTGATCGGCACGATGAGGATTTCCCCTGCTTCGAGCGAAGCGGCCTGTTCGAGTGTTTCGACGACGCGAGCCCGCCCCCTCACAACGCCACGACTCACGGGTTTGCCGACCAACATGCCGTCTTCGTTCGTGATGTGCGCGAGCTTCAAGGGCTCAGGGCGGTCGGTGAAAACTTGCGGAAAGTGAAGCGGCATTTGGTAGTCGATCACCTTGCGACGTGCGATTGCGATCTCCGTCAGCGCGCGTCGGCCGTGCACGAGCTGGCCAAGCTCCTCGTGCGTCAAGAAGAAGACGGCATCTTCGTCGGGAAGCAAGCCCTCCCGCGCCATGTGTGAGCCGAGCGCGCGGTACGCATGCTTGAAATGGGTGGTTACTGCGACCAGACCTGACTTCGTATGCTCGCGACAACGAACCGCGCCATGGGCCAAAGGCCTCATTCGCTCGAGGATCGGATGCTTGCCCGAGGGGCCGACGGCCGTGTCGGTTTGGGAGACGGTCCGTGCCGGCGTCGTCCGGTTGAGCCTGGCTCGAAGACCCGACTGTAGCGAGATGATCACCGGGGTAGGATCGACTGCCCACTCAATTTGTCGGAGCTCGAGCTCGCGCACCGCGCGATGGCCGTGGCGCTCGATGTAACGTGCGAATTCTGCGCCGGCCTCCCCGGAATCCTGCGATTGCAACCATGCGCCCGCACTGGCGAGATCCGCGTTGGCGAATCGAGTCGTTGCGTGAGGATGCTGTAAAAGGCGGTCGAGTACGCGTTCGGCCCCAGCTGCGATGTCCGCGCTCTCGACATTGGTGGCACCCGCGAGCATGCGGGCGACTTCGGCGTGGTGAGCTGCGGTCGGCTCCTCACCTTTGGCGACGATGCCGAGCAGAATCGGGCTGAGCGCTCCCGAAGAGGCGGAGGACATAAGGTGTAGCTCGTATGCCTCCCAAACCGCCGGGAGTGATTCGTCGATCGCGTGATAGTACTCACGCGCGTTCTTGGCGGTTGGAAGCGAGAGGCTCGCCTTCAATGCGTCGAGCGCCTTTCCATACCGGCGGGCCGAAAGCAGGACGCCGAAGTATCGCACACCGTTGGCCGCCCGTCGGATCGCGGATGCCGGTTTGGGCTCGTCGAGCTCTTCGATGTCTCGGCCGCAAAGGGCAAGGCACATCTGGGTCTTGGTGGACCCCGCGACGTCTGCCGCCAGCGCCGCCATCGTTTTGAGGTTGAGAAACAGATGGCCGAAGAACATCGCCACGTAGCGCATCTCGTCGCCCTCGGGCACGTCCGAGCCGATTCGCCGGTACCAACGCTGCATTCCGATGTCGATGCCACGGCCCGTGACCGAGTACGTCAGCGGAGTGACGGCGCCGGGCATCATCTCCCCGATGTTGGCCCACGTGTACACGGCGTCGGTGGCGGGAGTGGTGTCGAGCTCGTTCGGATCCGCGGGGAGCCGGGTGATGGGCCGTGCTTGAAGCCAGTAAAGCTTGCCGTCCTGGTCGATCGCCCACTCCATGTCGAGCGGTGCCCCGTATCGCGCCTCTGCTTGAAGCGCCTCCTCTAGCAGTGTCTCGATTGCGTCGTCGGTCAACGTCGGCTCAACGCCCTGCAGCTCTTGGTCGACCACGCGGCCGCCTTTCGAAAGCAACCAGTGATCAGGCGTTGCGTGCCCGCTGACGAGCGATTCGCCAAGCCCCGATACCGCGTCGATGACGACTTGGTCGCGCCGAGCGTTCACGGGGTTGACGGTGAAGAGCACTCCGGCGACGCGCGCATCGACCATCTTTTGGACGACGACATTCATCGAAACCGGGGTTTGGCCCGCCCTTTCATCGCGATAGGCGACGGCTCTCATCCCTTCTGCCGAGCGAAGGCAGTCCGCGATGGCAGCTCGAAGCGCTTCCTGGCCTTCGACGTTCAGCACCGTTTCGTACTGGCCCGCGAAGGAAGCCTCGATCGAGTCTTCCCCGGAGGCCGAGGATCGAACCGCGACCTTGCCTCCGCTGAGTCGCTCGTAGTGAGCGTCGAGGTCCTCGGGAAGCGATTCGGACGATGCGCCGACGACCACGAACCCCTCTGGCACGTCGAAGCCGTCCCGAAGCAGCCGTGCGAGCCCTTCCGCCTTTCCGCCAACCGCCTGGTCGGCGATCTCCTGGAGCGGGATGCAGATCGGGGAAATCATACGTCGGAGGAACCGGCGCGAAGCTCGCCGATGATCTCGGCCGCGCATTCGGAGGCGATCGGGAACGGCGACGCGAACGCCAGTCGGGAAGCGAGTGCGCCATATCGCCGGCGCAACATCTCCGCCACCTCTCTCGGCGTGCCCACCGTCGCGATCTTACCCAACAGATCGCCGTCGATCTTGGCTGCCATCTCGTGCCAACGGCCCTCTTTGGTCATCTGCCTCAGCTCGGGTTGAAGCTCGGATCGACCTTCGCATTCCAGCACGCTGCGATAGGCGGGAGTGGACGCGTAAAACGCGATTTGATTTCTCGCCATCGTGAGCGCGCTCTCTCGCTCGACATCGTTTCGACCCGTCACGATGATGACCTGAGCGCAAAGCGCGAAGTCAGCGAGCTTTCGGCCGGACGTCTCCAGCCCACGCTTGAGCGAGGGCATCATGACTTCCTCGAGTGAACGCTCCGTGTGAAACGGATGGAGAAGCATGCCGTCGGCCACTTCGCCAGCCGCTTCGGTCATCTTCGGCCCAACGCCTCCGAGGTAGATCGGCGGAGGCCCGCCCTTCGCAGGCCCTGGGTTGAAGATCGGCGGCATCAGGGTGTGTGTGTAGAACTCGCCTCGGAAGTCGAGTTTCTCGTTCTCGTTCCAACATGCCCAAATCGCGCGCAGCGCTCGAACGAACTCTTTCATCCGGGTTACCGGTTTCGACCACGGCATGCCGTAGCGCGCTTCGATGTGCGGCTTGATTTGAGAGCCGAGCCCGAGCCAGAACCGCCCACCCGAAAAGTGCTGAAGATCGTGTGCGAGGTTGGCTACCGTCATCGGCGTTCTCGCGAACGCAATCGCGAGCCCGGTCCCGATTTCGAGGTTCGAATGTTCCGCGGCCAGCGCGAGTCTCATGAATGGCTCGTGCGGCCCCTCGAAGGTGAAGCACCCGTCGAAACCAGTATCCTCCAGCTCGCGGGCCCGAGTAGCCACCTGAGCCATGTCGGTGGCGAGCAGTCCAGCGTCGATCTTCATCCGGTTTGCTCCGCGAAAGAGAGGCTCCTGTCACGGATGACGGCCGACTGTCAAGCAGCGCTTCGGGCGTTGTTGCAGCACGCCCAGGCCTTGTGTGCAGCCCCCGATCGTTCTAACTCCTCCCTCGGAGGTTTTGATGACCGAACGCACTGGGCTGCTTGCCTTCTGGAAGAACTACGACCGTCAGCTGTATCTCAAGGCTGCGATCTTGGCCGATGAGCTCGGATACGACTCGTTTTGGATCCCGGAGGCCTGGGGACACGAGATCTTCTCGCTCCTCACCGAAATGGCCGTGCACACCAAGCAGATCAAGCTCGGCACTGGTATCGTGAACGTCTTCAGCCGCTCGCCCGGGCTCATCGCGATGAACGCAGCGACCGTCGACGAGATCAGCGGGGGCCGGTTGATCCTCGGGATCGGCACGAGCGGCAAGCGCGTCATCGAGGGTTTTCATGGTCGCGCTTTCACGAAGCCTCTCACCCAAGTGCGAGACGTCATTCGCGTGACCCGAACGCTCCTGAGCGGCAAGCGATTGAACGAGAGCGACGCGAAACTGTACGACTATCGTCCGTTCGACCTCGCGATGAAGCCCGTCCGAGCCGATATCCCGATTTACGTCGCAGCGCTCAAGCAAAAGTCGATCACGTCGATCGGAGAGATGGGGGACGGATGGATCCCCACGTTCTGGCCGTACACGGAGCTGAAGCGCGGCCACGCCTGGATCGCCGAAGGGGCCGCCAAGGCTGGACGCGACCCGGCCGAGATCGCCACGGCACCATTCACCACCGTCATCCCTCTCGGCGAGGCGGGAATCAAAGAGTCGCGCCAGATCATCTCATTCTACATCGGGGGGATGGGCGACTACTATAAAGAGCTCTTGAGCGGCTTCGGGTATGCCGACGAATGCAGGCGCGTCGAAGAGCTCTATCGCGACAAGGCCACCCGGTCGCAAGCGGCGGATGCGGTCAGCGACGCCATGATCGAGGCCTTGACGATCGCGGGCGACCCACAGGACTGCATCTCCGAGCTACGCCGCCGACGGGAGTACGGGATCACCTTTCCGATCGTGAATTTGCCGTCAAATCTCCCCTGGGAAATGCTCGAGATGTTCATCCGTACGATGGCCCCTGCGCGTTAGAGAGATTTTTTGCCCTGCCGTGTGGTCTGTTACCCTGTGACTGGGGGGATGGGCGCATGCGCTTGCTTCATTGGATTGGCTGCACCGTTGGCGCGCTGGTGTGGATCGTGGTTTCAGGCTGCGATGTGTACGACTCTCGGCTGATCGAGGACAGCGTCGCTGGCCCCCCACCGAGGCCGCCAGCCGCAACCAGCTCACCGGATGACGCCGAAACCTTGGTGTTCGCGCTGAAAGACGTCTACATCGAGCAGTCCGCCGAGAACGCGGCACGCATCGGCATCGACCTCGACTCAGTCGTGACCACGGGCCAAGACGATGCGTCCTGCCAACCGCGCAACGTCGATGGGGAGGTGGTCGGTAAGGCAGTCGTCGACGGGAACAAAGGGATCGACAACTCTCTCGGGACGAACCTTCTTCCCACCGTAGGCGCAGTGCTCCCGTGCCTTCAGGACAACCTCGCGCTGACGCAGGGTCGCGGGATTGGGACTATCGTCCTGTGGGTTCGCGGGTGGAATGGGCAACCCGACGACGCCAGCGTCTCGGCGATGCTGACCACCGCGGTCGACGGAACCACCGAAGATCCTTCCGAGGTCGGATATGGACGCAACAGTGACGTCGATCTGGTCTACACGCGCGGAGCCCAGACCGAAAATGCACCGGATCCGGGATGGGATGCCGAGGACTGGTGGTACCTCGACCCCGAGGACTTCGACGAAGACGAGACCGGTGAGCCGAGCATCGAGCTTCCCAACGTGGCGCAGACCGACGCCTACGTGGCCTTTGGACGTCTCGTCTTGCCGCTTCCGCCTGACAGTGGGTTCAAGTTGATTGCCGGCGATGGGAGCCTACCAAGCGATGGATCGATGAACGTCGTCGTGAACGGGGGCTTCATGATGGGCGACCTCACCGAAGACCTCAAAGGATTGGAGCACGGGCTCTTCACCGGACGCTTCACAATCGAGAAGCTCGGTGAGGCGACACCCAACATCGGCGTCTGCGCGATCAACGCGACCGTCATCGAAAGCCTTTTCGGCCAGTATGCCGACATCCAGTCGTCGCCCGAAATGGACGGGACAGGCGCGGAGTGTGATGCATTCAGCCTGGGCGTGACCTTCAGTGGTGTGGCAGGCCGCATCGCCGGTCTGGCGCCTGCCTCGCGTCCGACGCTAGAGCCGTGTGCCGACGGATTCGACGTGCCGCCGGATCGATGCTGTCCGAGTCAGTGGCTCGAAGGAAGGACGCGGGAGGACACCTGCGATACACCCGAAAAGACGTTGAAAGCCGACGCTTTCGACCGCTTGCCGAATGCCGTGCAAGTCCCCGTCCCCGCGCCCGACTTTCTCTAGCGCTCTAGGTCCCCGCGTTACGTCGGGAGCGAACGGAAGCCGCGAGCGCTTCGACGACCGGAACCGTTGCGTCCCAACTCATACAGGCGTCGGTGATGCTCTGGCCGTAGGTGAGCTCTTCGGCGTCTTTCTTGTCCTGCCGTCCACCGACGAGGAAGCTCTCGAGCATCACTCCGAACACTCCGGTTCCACCGTCGGCGACTTGGTGCGCGACCGAGCTCGCTACCCCAGCCTGCTTCTCATGGTCCTTGCCGCTGTTGGCGTGACTGCAGTCGACCATCAGGCGAGGTTCTAGGCCAGCACCCGCGAGCATTCTTACGGTTTCAGCGATCGCCTCGGGATGATAGTTGGGCTTTCCGGTGCCCCCGCGGAGGATGACATGGCAATCGAGGTTGCCCTTCGTCGCCACGATGGCCGTCAGCCCTTGCTTGGTCACCGAGAGGAAGTGGTGCGGGTTGCGTGCGGCTTTGACCGCCTCGACCGCGATTTTGACGGTGCCGCGTGTACCGTTCTTGAAGCCCACCGGCATCGACAAACCGCTGGCGAGCTCGCGATGGACCTGGCTTTCGGTCGTGCGGGCCCCGATGGCGCCCCACGACACCAGATCTGCCACGAACTGGGGCGAGATGGGGTCCAGAAACTCGGTCCCCGCCGGCAGACCGAGCTCTCCGAGAGCACTCAATAGGCCTCGCGCGATTCGGAGGCCGTGGTTGATGTCGAAGCTTCCGTCGAGATTGGGATCGTTGATGAGACCCTTCCAGCCAACGGTGGTGCGCGGCTTTTCGAAGTACGTCCGCATCACGATGAAGAGGTCGTCAGCGTGCTGGTCGGCGAGCCGCTTGAGTCGCTTGGCATAATCGATCGCTGCGTTTGGGTCGTGAATCGAGCACGGCCCGACGACAACCATGAGTCGGTCGTCCTTTCCGTGGACGATGTCGCCGATTTGTCGGCGAGCTTCCGAGATCCGTGCAATCGCCTCTTCCCCCGGATGGATCTCCTCCATCAGAATGGCGGGCGGGATCAGCGGACGGAGACCGTCGATCCTGACATCGTCGGTAGCTGGGCGGAACATGAGCTGGCATTCGTAGCACGGATGCACATCTGGGTCCCGCAGGGCCCATGGTCTGTGCTACATGGCGCCGTCGTGAGCGCCATCGTTCGCCTCTTTCCTTTGTGGGTCACCGTCGCGGGTGTTGCGGCGCTCGTCTATCCGCCTGCGTTTACCTGGTTCCTGGACTACGGGCTGATCACGCCGGGGTTGCAGATCATCATGCTCGGAATGGGGGTGACGCTGGAGCTCTCCGATTTCGCCCGCGTCGCCCGAACCCCCGCGCCGATCCTGTGGGGCGTGCTGCTTCAATACACCGTGATGCCCCTGGTCGGATGGAGCTCCGGCTACCTTTTTAGCTTGCCTACCCCGTTCGCGGTGGGCCTGATCCTGGTGTGCTGCTGTCCTGGTGGGACGGCATCCAACGTCATCGCTTATCTGGCCAAAGCCGATGTCGCGCTCTCCGTTTCGATGACCGCCTTTTCGACCATGCTCGCGGCGGCCTGCACTCCGTTGTTGACCACCTGGCTCGTCGGGAGCCGAGTTGACGTGGATGCACGGGGGTTACTGGTCAGCACGGCTGAGGTGGTGCTCTTGCCGGTGGTGATCGGGCTCGTTCTCCGTCGCTATCTGCCCAAAGTGACCGCGAGAATCCTGCCCTTGGCGCCCGTGGCCGCGGTCGTCATGATCGTGCTGATCGTGGCTGCGATCCTCGGCGACCAGAAAGATGCAGTGCTCGAGAGCGGCTCGCGACTACTGGCGGCTGTCGTGACGGCCCATGCGGTCGGGTTTTTGCTCGGGTACGTGCTTGGTAGCCGCACGGGCGGCTTTGGCAATGCGGCTCGCACGATTTCGATCGAGGTCGGCATGCAGAACTCCGGGCTCGGAGCCGTATTGGCGCAGGCGCATTTCGCAAATCCTCTGACAGCCATTCCAAGCGCGCTGTCTGCGATCACTCATTGCATTCTTGGGAGTGCCGCCGCCGCATGGTGGTCACGCCGACCGCCGAAGGAAGTTTCGTTGAAGTTCGGGCGTTGATACCTGGCAGACACGATGAGACCGGAAGATACAAGCATGCTTTTCTCGAAAATGTTCCGCCTGGCTGCCCATCGAGTGCTCGACTTCATCGAGCTTCTCCTCGTTCGAGAGTCGCCTCCCTCCGACGAGGAGCCCGCGCTTCCCGCCGACCGTCGATAGCCTCCTTGGAGTCGGTTTAGTGAGCTAGCTCACAACCAGTAGCATCTGCTGTAGCGGTATTGTTATAGTAGTGCAAGATTCAATTCACCGGTCTCTGTGGCTCTTAGCTCGATGAAAACCTCGCTTGCATGCTTGCTTACAGTTCTCGTCCTGAATGTGTCGGGATGCAACGTCTACGACTCGACCCTGGTCGAGCAGGGCTCGGCAGGTGTTCCAGACAGGCCGCCCGAGAGCACGAGCTCGCCCGAGGATAACGTCGAAGCGGTGTTCGCCCTACGCAATGTGTCCCTGGATCAGTCGGGCGACCGCTGGCGCAGGGTCGGATTGGACCTCGACGGAATGAACACGGCGTCGGTCGACGATCCGGCGGAGTGTGTCGCCGCCAATGGCAATCCCTCGCTCGATGGTGATAAAGGCATCGACAACTCGTTCGGTCAGCATGTCCTACCGACCGTCGCAAGTCTCATCGCGTGCTTGGAGGACAACATCGCGCTCAACCAGGGCCTCGGCTTTGGCACGGTCCTCGTGCGCTTGCGCGAATGGAATGGGACGCCCAACGACGCCAAAGTCGATGTCTCGGTGCTTTCCGCCGTGGATGGTACTTCGCTCGACGATTTGTCAGGTCTCGAATGGGGTGGAGCCAACGGTGCCACCCTCATGCAGCAAGGAGGGTCGGTCGAGGCTCCGCCGCCCGATTGGGACGGCGAGGACTTCTTTTTTGCAGACCCGGCGAGTCTCGTGGCTGGAGACATCGACCGTCCGAACGTCTGGACGACCGACGCCTACGTGTCCAAGGGTCGCGTCGTTCTTCCAGTCGACACGTCGGCGACGTTCACGTTTCTGACGGGTCCTGGGAGCTTTTCGATTTCTGTCGAGGGCTTCTTGGTGGGAGACATCAGCGAAGACGGTCAGACCTTTACCAAGGGTCTTCTCGCGGGCCGCTTCTCCGCGGGTCGGTTGGTGGCTACGATGCTTCCATTGGGCATCTGTGATGAAAGCCTTCGTGAGACCGTCGTCGGGCTGCTCACCGACAACCTCGATCTTCGTATCGACAAGGAGCTTGGCAGTCCGGGCGATCCGTGTACGGCTACGAGCGTAGCCTTCGCCTTTCAGGCGATCCGCGCGAGGCTCGCGACTACGATAGCCCCAGTCCCTCTCCCGGTACCCGAGCCCTGCGCAGGGGGAGGCTCCCCCGGTGTACAGCCGGCCTTCGACCGCTGTTGCCGATCGGTCGAGGTCAACACCCCCGAGCTCCTTCCGGCGGAATGCTCGCCGGCCGACCTCGCGCCCTACTCGAACCTGCCCAATCCAATTCCGGTGCCGCTCGTGGATGGGTTTTAACCGACGTCGAACGATTCTCCGCAGCCACAGTCGCCGGTCGCGTTGGGATTATTCCACTTGAATCCGTAGTTCATCAGACCCTGCTCCCAATCGAGAACGGCGCCCTTCAGAAACTCGATGCTGCGGGTGTCGACGACCACCTTGAGCCCATCGAAGTCGAAGACTAGGTCTTTTTGGGGCCTGATCTTCTTCGCGAAATCGTAGACGTAGTAGTACCCGGAGCAGCCTCCGCCCTTCACACCCAAGCGCAAGCCCTCGACCGGCGTGTCGGCGTCGGCGACCTTCTGCTTCGCCATCTCGACGGCTTTGGGCGTGAGGGTGATGCTCTCAGCTTCGCTCATCCTCTCCTATCTAAGGCGAGATAGCCGTCTCCGCCAGGCCACCAGCCCAGGCGCGAGGCAAACCCAGCCGGATCGCCTCCCGGTAAACCCGACCCGTCCCGTTGTTCACGGGGCTTCGCTGCGACTCCTACGCGCAGGCACTACAGCAGGTGCCGTGTCGAGTCGTTCGAGGAGTCGCTCGAGAATTCGATCGTGAACGCCACGCACTTTCAGGAACCAGATGGGCACGAACCACCATGCCAGGTCGCCATCGAGCACGTGCACCACGCGACAGCCTGTCGCGGTCTCGGTGATCTCGAAACCATGCGTTCCGTTCATGAAACGCTGATCGGCGCGCCATGTGAGTCTTCGGTCCGGGTCGAGGTCGTCGAGGACAGCGCGGATGATGCCGTGGCGCTCACGGGTTTCGCCGACTCTCAACGGCCCCGGCGTGCGTTCAAAGGGTATCGAGGGGGCGGGCCAAATCCGGTCATCCTCGGTTCCGACGGCCGCTAGCGCGCTGAACACCTCGGAGGCGGGGCGCGCGATCAGGCGTGAGTGTTCGTTTCGGATATGCATTTCGTTTCCTTCCCGACACCATACGGTGACGTATGGTATGTAGGGCCAACGATTGCCCAGGTCAATACGCTAGCGTATGGTACCGCCCATGAAGGATCGTCTGAGCGCGGCCCGGTGGACTGAGATGGCGCTACAGGTCTTGGCCGATCGAGGCATCGAGGCGGTTCGGGTGGAGCCGCTTGCCCGCGCGCTGGGCGTCACGAAAGGAAGCTTCTATTGGCACTTTGCGGATCGGCAAGATCTATTCGATTCCCTGCTCCTGCAATGGGAGCGACTGGCGACCCTCAATGTCATCGAAGCGGTCGAGCTCGCCTGCGATGAGCCAGACGAACGGCTGCGAGAGTTGACTCGACTGGTCTTTCGCCACGGAGGACCTCTCGACCGGGCCGTGCGTGCCTGGGCCAGCCACGATGAGGAAGCGGCCCACGTGGTCGAGAGGGTCGACACTCAGCGTTACGCGTTCGTCCGGGGCCTGCTCGAAGCCCATGGGTTAGCGCCTACCACGGCCGCGATGCGAGCACGCTTGCTCTACACATCGCTCATCGGAGAGCAGCACACGTCCCTCACGTTGAGCCGAAAGCGTCGAGTCGAGTGGGCGTTGGCGAATCTAGAGGTTCTTCTCGCTCCGGGGTAGCGCTCCCGCTGGCGCTGACCCTCGGAGGCCTACCACTCGACCGGTTTTCCCGCCAACTTCCGTTTCCATAGGGGAGAACGCTCTCGCAGCCGTTGGACCGTGTCGATCACGACATCACCCACGGTGGCGATCTCCTCTCGGGTGGTCGATCGTCCTAGGCCGAATCGCACCGAGGCGGCTGCCCAGTCCTTCGGAACACCCATCGCTTCGAGGACGTAGCTCGGCCCTGGCTCGGCGCTGCTACAGGCTGCCCCACTCGAGACGGCCACGTGCTCACAGAGCTCGAGGAGCAGTCGAGCGCCGTCCAAGTAGCCAAACGAAAGATTGAGATTCCCAGGATGGCGGCGGTCAGCAGAGCCGTTGAGCCGGACTTCATCGAGCGCATCGAGCAGTCGATCACGAAGCGCGTCTCGGAGGCGACCGATCCGTGTCGCCTCTGCGGGACCCTCCTCTTTCATGATTTGGGCGGCCATTCCAAAGCCGACAATCCCAGCAACGTTCAGGGTTCCCGAACGAAAACCGCGCTCGTGCCCACCGCCCGTCATCTGCGGCACCGGAACGCCGCGCACCTGTACCGCCTTGCGGACATAGAGCGCGCCGACGCCCTTTGGCCCGTACATCTTGTGTGCGGATAGGCTCACGAGATCGACGTTCAGGTCTCGAACCGAGAAGGGAAGATAACCGAGTCCCTGGGCCGCATCGCAATGAAACAGGACGTCGCGCTCGCGGGCAAGCGTACCGATCGAGGCGATATCTTGAAGGACACCGACTTCGTTGTTCGCGAGCATGACGCTCAGCAGTACCGTGTCTTTGGTGATGGCCGACGCCACCGCCTCGACGGGCACGATCCCCGATTCGTCGACGTCGACGAAAGTGACCTGCCAACCATGCTTCTTAAGCGCCTCACAGGTGTCGATCACCGCCTTGTGTTCCGTCCGCACGGTCACGATGTGATTTCCCCGGCCCTCTGTTGCTCTCGCAGCGCCCACGATGGCCAAGTTGTCGCTCTCGGTCGCGCCGGAGGTGAAAACTAGCTCTTCTGGTTTGCAGCCGAGCAGCGCAGCGACGCGGGTTCTCCCCTCTTCGGCGGCGTCGCGAGCCACGGTCCCATACTCATGCGCATTGCTCGCCGCGTTGCCAAAGCGCTCTTGAAAGTAAGGCATCATGGCCGCGAGCACCCGTTCGTCTATGGGCGTGGTCGCATGATGGTCCAAGTATATCGGCAGCGCAGCCATCGCCTGGAAAGCCTAGCGCCGACTGTGTGCGCATCCAACGGCTTGATCTATGCTTCGCTTCATGGCTAAGCCGAGCATTCTATGCGCGACTGATTTGACCGAACACAGCCACCGCGCCGCGGACCTCGGCGTGGCGGCTGCCAAGGCTTTTGCTGCACGTCTCGATTTGGTCCACGTCATCGACGATGCCGATTCCTGGTGGCCCGAGTCGCCGGGGCTCGAGGACGTGACCGATCAGGCTCGCGCGCACACGACGCGATACGAAGCGATTCTCGAAGCTCAGCTCCGGGACGAGCAGAAGCGTTGCATCGCCGCCGGGGTCGAATGCGAGGCCTTCGTCATGCGGGGTCGGCCGTGGCGGCTCATTCCAGAGATCGCCCAGGAGCGGTCGAGCTTCTTGATCGTCATCGGCGCTTACGGGAGAGGTGGCAAGCGGGCGGTCGATCGTGAGGGCGTGAGCGAGCGTATTCTCGGCTCTACGGCAGAACGTGTGATTCGTGTGGCCGACCGGCCGGTTTTCGTCTCGACCGGCGAAGAAGACATTCCAGATGGCCTCGCCGGGACGACGTGGCTCGTCGGCACCGACTTTTCCGAGTCGTCGACTGCGGCACTCTCTTGGGCGAAGCGCGCAGTAGCCCGCGTCGGCGGCGAGCTCCACGTAGCGAACGTGGTGATTCCCGCGGGCGGTGAAGAGAAGCCAGACGAAGAACGCTCGTGGCGCCAAATCCTCCGCGACCAATCGAAGCTCGAAGCGGGCCAGAAGCTCGCTGATTACATCGCGCAGAATGCCCCTGAGGCCGAGCACCATCAGGTGGTTTCGCCGGACTATGCGTCTCATGCGCTTTGCGATGCGGCAGTCATGGTCGAGGCCGACGTCCTAGTGGTCGGGACGCAACATCACAGCGTGTTGGGTAGGTTGCTCGTCGGCAGCACGGCGTCGCGCTGTCTCCGGATCGCGCCGATGCCAGTGCTCATGATCCCCGAGGGAGCTCGGTAGGCCGTCCATGCTCTGGGCGTAGGCCGTGAGCCAACCTTGACACCTCTCGGCTGATACCCTAGATCTATATAGGACTAGAGCGGTCCTGTATATAAGTACCTGAAAATGCTGCGAATTTCAAAAATGACCGACTACGCAGTCGTCTTGGCCACCCACCTGGCCGCCACGAAGGAGCCCCATGCGGCCCGCGACCTCGCGCTCGAAACCCAGATTCCGGAGCCGACCACGAGCAAGGTTCTCAAGCAGTTGAGCAGGGCCGGGGTGGTCGTGTCGCAACGCGGGGCCAAGGGCGGATATACGCTAGCCCGGCCGGCGCACGAGATCGGCATCGAAGAGGTCATCCAGGCGATCGAGGGGCCGATCGCGGTCACCGAGTGTTCCGACGAGTCCGCCGATTCGCTGTGCGAGTATGAAACCAACTGTGGCGTTCGCGCGAACTGGCAGCGCATCAACCTCGCGGTTCACCAAGCCCTTTCCCAGATCACCCTCGCGGACATGGCGTTTCCTTTCGTCGACACCCTGATCACCATCGCCCGTTCCGGCGAAGAGGCCGAGCGGGCGCGGCTCGGAGAGTCTGCGCAGGGCGATGTGCATTGAGTTGGAGTGAGTGATGTCTACAGCGACCGAACCTATCGACGAGATTCTCAAAAGAGGCTACGACGCCGGCTTCGTTACCGACATCGAACAGGAGTACGCTCCACCCGGATTGAACGAGCAAATCGTCGCGTTCATCTCCGAAAAGAAGAACGAACCCGAGTGGCTTCTCGCATGGAGGCTCAAGGCGTATCGGCACTGGCTCAAGATGACAGAGCCGCGCTGGGCTAAGGTGAGCTACCCGGAGATCGACTACCAAGACATCTGCTACTACGCAGCCCCCAAGTCCAAGGACGACGCGCCCAAGAGCCTCGACGAGGTCGACCCGGAGCTGCTCGCGACCTACGAGAAGCTCGGGATTCCGCTGCACGAGCGCGAGATATTGGCGGGCGTGGCGGTCGATGCCGTGTTCGACAGCGTTTCGGTGGCGACGACGTTTCGCGCGAAGCTCGCTGAGGTCGGCGTGATCTTCATGTCGTTCTCCGAGGCGGTTCAAGAGCACCCCGAGCTCGTGAAGAAGTACCTCGGCTCCGTCGTGCCGATCGCCGACAACTTCTTTTCCGCGCTCAACAGTGCCGTCTTCAGCGACGGCTCGTTCGTCTACATTCCGAAGGGGGTGCGCTGCCCGATGGAGCTGTCGACGTACTTCCGTATCAACGCTGCGAAGACGGGCCAGTTCGAACGAACCTTGATCGTGGCCGAGGAGGGGAGCTACGTGAGCTACCTGGAAGGTTGCACCGCACCCATGCGCGACGAGAACCAGCTTCACGCGGCGGTAGTCGAGCTGGTGGCGCACAAGGACGCCCAGATCAAGTACTCGACTGTCCAGAACTGGTACCCAGGCGACGAGAACGGCAAGGGCGGGATCTTCAACTTCGTGACGAAGCGTGGGCTTTGCGAGGGAGAGCGCTCGAAGATCAGTTGGACCCAGGTCGAGACGGGCTCCGCGATCACGTGGAAGTATCCGAGCTGCATTCTCAAGGGCGATAACTCGATCGGAGAATTCTACTCGGTGGCGTTGAGCAATCACCGGCAGCAGGCGGACACCGGCACGAAGATGATTCATCTCGGCAAGAACACGCGGTCGACCATCATTTCGAAGGGGATCAGCGCGGGCCACGGGCAGCAGACCTATCGCGGGGGAGTGAAGATTATGCGCGGCGCTACCAACGCGAGGAACTACACTCAATGCGACTCGCTCCTGATCGGCGACAAATGTGGCGCCCACACCGTGCCGTATGTCGATGTCCGTAACAGCACGTCGCAACTCGAGCACGAGGCGACGACGTCTCGCATCGGTGAGGATCAACTCTTCTATTGTCGACAGCGTGGGCTTTCCGAGGAAGACGCGGTGAGCCTGATCGTCAACGGCTTTGCCAAGCAGGTGTTGAAAGAGCTACCGATGGAATTTGCGGTCGAGGCACAGAAGCTTCTCGGCGTCAGCTTGGAAGGCGCGGTCGGTTGATGCTGAAGATCGAAAACTTGCACGTCGAAGTCGAGGGCAGCCCCATCTTGAAGGGGATCGACCTCGAGATCCAAGCCGGCGAGGTGCACGCGATCATGGGCCCGAACGGCTCGGGCAAGAGCACGCTTGCGTACGTTCTTGCCGGTCGCGAGGGGTACGAGGTCACCAAGGGGCGTGTGACCTACAAGGGGCAGGACTTGCTCGAGATGTCGCCCGAGGCGCGTGCTGCCGAAGGTGTCTTTCTCGGCTTTCAGTATCCAGTGGCGATCCCAGGAGTGAGCAACGTCTATTTCCTCAAGGCCGCTCTCAACGCGCTTCGAAAGCATCGCGGTGAAGACCCGCTAGACGCGATTGACTTCATGAAGCTGTCGAAAGAGAAGGCGGCGCTCGTGCAGCTCTCGGACGAGCTGACGAAGCGATCGGTGAACGAAGGCTTCAGCGGTGGCGAGAAGAAGCGAAACGAGATCTACCAGATGGCGATGCTCGAGCCGTCCTTGGCGGTGCTGGATGAGACCGATTCTGGTCTCGACATCGACGCGCTCAAGGTGATCGCGGACGGCTTGAACACGCTTCGGAGCCCCGAGCGCGCCATGCTCGTCATCACACACTATCAGCGGCTTCTCGATTACATCGTGCCCGATGTGGTGCACGTCTTGATCGACGGCCAGATCGTTCGAACCGGAGACAAGGACCTCGCGAAACGTCTGGAAGCGGAGGGTTACGCCGAGGTTCGGAACGCGATGCAGCCGTGACGCAGCAACCCCAAACACTTCTAGACAGCATTCCCGCCTCGTTCGATACGGGCCCGCAATGGTTGCGTTCGGTTCGCAAGAGTGCCGCCGAAGTGCTCCGGGAGCGGGGGCTGCCCGACAAGAAGACCGAAGAGTGGAGGTTCACGTCGGTCCGTCCGCTCGTCGCTACCGAGTTTGCCCGTGCCGATGCAGAGGCTCCGAAGCTCGTCTCGCCCGCGCCCAAAGGCGTGACCGTCCGAAGCCTGCGTCAGGTGCTCGAGCAGGAGCCTGCCCGACTCGAAGGCCGGCTTGCACTCGGCGAGTCGGAGCATTTCGCTGCGCTCAACACGGCGCTATTCACCGAAGGGCTGTGGATCCACGTGGCGGCCGGCGTCGTCGTCGAGGAGCCGCTCCAGCTCATTCATGAGCCTCCTAAGACGACGGAGCCCGGCGTGAGCTACCCGCGTGTTCTCGTGACTGTCGAGAGCGGGAGTGAGGCGACGCTGATCGAGACGTATCCGGGAGAGAACCCGGGGCAGCTCACCAACTCGGTCGTCGAGGTGGAGCTCGGTCGTAATGCCAAGCTCAACCACGTTCGCATCCACGAAAACCCTGGCCTTCAAGTAGGTCGAGTCGAAGCGCGTCAGGAGGCGGACAGCTCCTATCGGTCCGTCGTTCTGACCCTCGGTGGAGCGCTCCTTCGCTTCGACGTTCGAGCGCTCCTCCAAGGCCAGGGCGCCGAGTGCCGGCTCGATGGCGCGTACCTCGTCGACGGGAACGATCATGTCGACCACCACACCGTCGTGGAGCATCAAGCGCCGCGTTGCCAGAGCGATCAGACCTATCGGGGGATTGCATCCGGCCGCGGGACTGCGGTGTTCGATGGCGTCGTTTTCGTGCACCGGGGCGCTCAGAAGACCGAGGCGCATCAGGAGAACCGGAACCTTCTGCTCTCGGATACGGCGACGGTCCACACGAAGCCGCACCTCGAGATCGACACCGATGACGTCATTTGCAGCCATGGGGCCACCGTCGGGTCTCTCGACGAGAGTCAGCTGTTCTACCTTCGCACCCGCGGCATTCCCGAAGAGCTGGCTCGAGCGATGCTCACCTACGCGTTCATCGAGGAGGTAGTCGACCGGGTCTCCCATGAGCCGACTCGAGACCGACTGCGGGAGGCGGTTCTAGCGCGTATTCCTGCAGGCGAAGCGGTTCGGGGGGCGTCATGACGCGACCTTCGGCCATTGCGAATGTGACGGACGCCGGCTTCGACGCCCGACGCGTGCGAGACGATTTTCCGGCTCTCCATCAGGACGTGCACGGCAAGCCTTTGGTGTATCTCGACAGCGCTGCAACCACGCTCAAGCCTCGAGTGGTCATCGATGCTGTCGCTGATGTTTATGCGCGCGACTGCGCCAACATTCATCGAGCAGTTCATCTTCTTTCGCAGCGGGCCACTGCTCGCTTCGAAGAAGCGCGCGAAAAGGTCCGCGCGTTTCTCAATGCCAACGACACCAACGAGGTGATATTCACGCGCGGGACGACCGAATCGGTCAACTTGGTTGCGCAGAGCTGGGCCCGCACGTTCCTTCGCGAAGGGGATGAAGTGCTCATCACGGAGCTCGAGCACCATTCAAACATCGTTCCGTGGCAGATCGTCTGCCAGCAAGTTGGCGCAGAGCTGGTCGTCGTACCGATGACCGACCGTGGCGAAATCACCCGTGAGGCCTTCGAGGAGCAGCTCAGCTCGCGAACTCGGCTCGTGGCGATGGCACACGTCTCGAATGCGCTTGGTACCGTGCTCCCCGTCGAAGAGTTGACCGGGCTAGCCCACGAGCGGGGGGCCGTCGTGTTGCTCGATGGAGCGCAGGCCGTGTCGCACGTCCCGGTGGATGTGCAGGCGCTCGACTGCGATTTCTATACGTTTAGCGGCCACAAGCTCTACGGGCCGACCGGGGTCGGCGTGCTCTACGGGCGCGAGCGGCTGCTCGAAGGGATGCCCCCCTATCAAGGCGGGGGCGACATGATTCGTTCGGTCACCTTTGCAGAAACGATCTACAACGATCTGCCGTACAAGTTCGAGGCCGGGACTCCCAACATCGCTGGGGCCATCGGGCTCGGCGCGGCGATCGACTATCTCAAGTCATTTGATCAGGAGGCCGTGCACGCCCACGAAAACGCCGTGCTGCGTTATGCGACCAAGGCGCTCGGGTCGGTCGCCGGCTTGCGGCTCATCGGCACCGCGCCCGGCAAAGTGGCCTCGGCTTCGTTTCTGATGGACGCGGTGCACCCGCACGACATCGGCACAATCGTCGACTCCGAGGGAGTCGCGATTCGAACCGGCCATCACTGCGCCCAACCCGTGATGGAACACTTTGGTGTTGCGGCCACCGCGCGCGCATCGCTCGGCTTGTACAACACTACGGAGGACGTCGACGCCCTGATCCGGGCGCTTCACAAGGTGAAGGAGCTATTCGGGTGATGGATCTCCGTGAGCTCTATCAAGAGGTCATCCTCGATCACGGCAAGAACCCGCGGAATCACCGCTTCCCGGAGCCTCACAACAGGGAAGGGCGAGGCTACAACCCGCTTTGCGGGGATAAGGTCACCCTCCGTTTGCAACTCGATGGCGACAAGATCACCGACGTCGGTTTCATGGGGCAGGGTTGCGCCATCTCTCAGGCCTCGTGCTCGACGATGACCCAGGCTATCAAAGGCAAGACCGTCGAAGAGGCCGATGCGCTCTTCTCGAAGTTTCACGCGATGGTGATGGGTGAAGCCGACGCCGACGACGATTTCGAATCTCTTGGCAAGCTTGCGGTGTTCGCAGGCGTTCGTGAGTTCCCGATGCGAGTCAAGTGCGCCACTTTGGGGTGGCATACGCTCAATCAAGCCCTTCGCGACGAGCATCGCGAAGCAACGACGGAGTAAGACGTGGGCGACGACATCGAACATCTGAAGGTTCACAAGATCCCCCCGAGATCGACCTCGGACCACGTCTTCTTGCCCCAAGCTGACGGACACCCTGCGACCACCGATCCGATCAGCGAAGCCTACGGCGGGTCGGGCGAAAAGCCCCCGGCTCCCATCGAGCCAGAGGCGGTCAAGGCCGCCATCGTCGAAGCGCTTAGATCGATCTTCGATCCCGAGATTCCCGTGAACATTTACGAGCTCGGCTTGATCTATGACGTCGACGTCGCCGGAGACGGCCGCGCGGAAGTGCGCATGACCCTGACAGCCCCGGCGTGTCCGGTTGCGGGCGCGCTCGTTGAAGAGGTCGCCGAAAAGACCGGCCGCGTCGAGGGCGTCTCGACCTCCCGCGTCGAGCTCGTCTGGGACCCCCCTTGGACCCCGGACCGTATGACCGAAGCCGCCAAGCTCGAGCTCGGTTTAATCTGACGGTGGCCCGGAGCATGTTCCCCAAATGACCCGAGACCTTTCAGGCCGGTGTGGGACTTGTGGCTGGTACATTGCCAAGCGTGAGGAGCCCGATGGTTCGTGGGTTGGGGATTGCAGGCTCGGGCAGGGGCATTGGCCCCTCAAGGACACGGCAACGTGCTCGAGCCACAAGTCCAAGGACATACCTTGGGACGAAGCGCTCAAGCGAAAGACAGTTGCGGGAGCGCCTCGCCACTACCGCGAGGCGGCGGCTCCAGCACCCCGGTCACCCATTCCCTCAGAGATAGGAATCGACATGGATCAAGACACATTTCGACAAGTCCTTCGCGAAGTCCTCTTCGATGAGCTCGGTGTTCGTGACGTCGACATGGGAGACCGCTGGAACGGGGGAGAGCTCGTGCTCATCCCCGGGCGGGAAGGCACCCAAGAAAAGCGGATGCCTCTCGACGTTTTCTTCAAGAAGATCGTGATGGTTCGTGACAAGCTGCGCGTCCTCGAGCAGAAGATCAACGGACACAAAGGTCTCAGCGACGACGAAAAAGTCCAGCTCCAACAATACATCACCGGCTGCTACGGCTCACTGACCACCTTCAACGTCCTCTTCCGCAGCAAAGAGGACCAGTTCACGGGACAGAAGAAGTAGCCTCGTAGACACTGACGCTGGCACTGTTTCTTCTAGGAGTAGGTGCCGCGGTCCGAGTCACCGGTGGACGCAGATCGAGCACTGTCCCTGTCGCTGCTACACTACATCGTGCTCTACTTCGCCTATGGCTCCAATCTCGACGCTGACAGTTGGGTGCAGTGGTGTGAGGCCAAGGGGTACGATCCTCAGTCGATCGAGCCCCTCGGTGGCGCGTGGCTTCCGGACTATGAGCCCGTCTTTCATTACCAGTCGAGCCTTCGGAAAAGCGGCGCGCTCGACGTCCGTCCGCGCAAGGGGACAGCAACGCCAGGAGCGCTTTTTCGGGTTCACGATTGGTCGGGGCTCGACGCAAAAGAGGGGCTCTCGGGCCGCTACTATCAGCGCATCGAGGTCATCGCTCTCACCGACGACGGGCACGCGCACCCCGCGGTCACCTACAGCGTGTGCGACGAGCGTCTGGGGAGCTTCGTGCCGCCAGCCCCCGGGTACCAAGAAACCGTGCTGCGCGGGCTCTCGCAATTCGGCCACGGGCACGACCAGTTCCTGGCTGCGGCGCGCGGCGAGTCCCTTGGATCGACCACGACGGCGATCTTCGCGTACGGCACGTTGATGCGCGGGGAGCGTAGCCACGATCGGGTCGCCGAGCGTCTACGGCGCACCCACCATCCTGCCCGCGTCAGCGGCGCGTCCTTGGTGCGGATCGACTGGTATCCGGGCTTGGTGCTGAACGCGGATGGCGTCGTGCATGGAGAGGTCTTCGAGATCGACGACATCGGTGCCGCCCTCGACGAGCTCGACCCCTACGAGGACTTCGCCGGCTACGGACACGATGACTCGCTCTACCGACGCTCGCTTGTGAGGACACACACAAACGGTGGCACACTGTTGGCCTGGACCTATGTTTTTCTCGGAGATGCGGGTGGCTTGCCGGTGATCGCGTCGGGACGGTGGTCGGACGCTTGACCTCGCGTCTGGCGAGCCGTAGGCTCGAACCTCATGAGCAATCAACACGACATGCTGCGCAACTACTTTTTTTGGTTCACCGACTGAGGTGGCCTGCGCGCATTGTCGCTCGAAGGCCGCCTCTCAGGGCGGCCTTTTTGCTTGATGGATGAGGTCGTCGTGGGAGGGGCAGGGAGCCCGACCGATGGCCCGCAACGACCGATATCAAGCACAACATCGACAGCCCAGAGATTCTACGACGCGCCGAAAGGCAACCGTCGTGCACGATGGTACTGCGTTCGAGCTCGCCACCGATCTCAGGCAGTTTGGCTTCGACGTGATCGAGGGCCCACTTTTGTCGTTTGCCTCGGGCTATCAGGAACCCGGGCAGCTCGCGATCATCGCGACACGGGCGGGTGCCATGAGGCGCGAGAGACTGCAGGCGTGGACTCGCGAGATCTGCGGGCAAGGAGCAACCTTGCTCGCAATCGGCTCATCGGTCGCGCCAGTGGCCGAGTTCTTCGGCTCTTCGACACTCGACTCGACTCACACTCTGCCGACCGGAAGGCTCGCCGCCGTGACCGCGGCCCGCGACGGTCTCTTTTCCGGCTTGCCCGAGGAGTTTCGGCTCGCTCTTCCTGCCGGCGACCGAGTCGAGTGCGGTGACCTGAACGCGGAGTTTGGTGTGACCGCGTGGACGAAAGACGGCGAGCTCATCGGCGCATCGCATGTGTTCAGGCCCGTCCATCTACTTCATACCGGCGCGCTTGAAAGCAGCGAGCTTCGTCCCGTCATACTCGGCAATCTACTTCGCCTACATCGCCAGCGTGGCGGCCGCGCCTTCTAACCCTCGAAAAGAAGGGACTGTCCCCTTTTGTTGGGGGTTGAGCGGCGGGTTGGTTACTCTTGTGAGTCGGGGGGAATGCTTGGTGAAATCGGTTCCTTGGCGCCGTTGGGGGGCGATTGTTCTGGCCTCGGCCGTGTCGGTCGGGCTCTTGGTGTTGCTCTTCAACGATCTCGATCCGAAACAGGTTTTCTTGGAGACCAAGAAGGTCGACCTACGCGTCTTCGCCTGGATTTATCTGCTTCGTGCGATCGCTTTCTTCGCACTGATCTGGAGGACGCGGGCGATTGCAGCGCCGCTCCACACCTATCGCTGGCCGCAGGCGACCCGCGCCGTATTCGCCGGCTATTTCGGAAATGCCGTGCTCCCTGCCCGGATCGGCGAGCTCATGAAGGCTGGGTATCTCTCGCGGGTCGGCTCTCCCACGCCCACCGCGTGTGTTGCGTTCATCGCAGTCGAGCGCGTCTTGGACCTGGTGGTGATTGCAATCGTGGCGCTCTGGGTCTCGTTCGTCGTCCTCAACCAACAAGCCGGCGATAGCGTCGTGCTGTTCTCGCTGGCTGCGGGGACGAGCGCGGTGGTCCTGTTCGTCTTGGCACGCAGTCCCCAACGCGTGGTCGAGATCGCAAGAGCAGCGGTTCGTCTTCTGGGTGCGCGCGCCGACGCCCTCATCAGCCCCCGCATCGAGACTTTTGTAGAGGGCCTTTCGGCGCTCGACACCGCACGCCGGGTCCTCCCCGTGATCCTTTCGACTCTCCTCTATTGGGGTGCCACTGTGGCTACCATCGCGATCTGGCCGCTTGCCTTCGGGCTGAGCTTGCCCTGGTACACCCCCCTCGTCGTCATGGTGTTCTTGTCGCTCGGGACCGCGCTTCCATCGACTGCGGCGTTCGTCGGCACGTATCACTACGCCGCCGCGGCGGCTCTCCATCTGATGGGTGCCTCTCGCGAGACTGCAGTGGCGATGGCGGTCTTCGTGCACGCCGCGACGTTCGTTCCGTGGACGATCGCCGCTGGCCTCATCATCGTGATGCCGCTCTTCAAGGGGCAATTCGCGACGAAGCAGGGGTCTTTGCGACCCTCGACGGCGCCCGAGCCCACCACGTAGAGTTTTCTTGGTCTCGCCCGGGCCCCGGAATACAACCGTCTCATGGGACAGCTGCTCAACATCGTGACCCCGCTTCACAAGGCGACGAAGCGAGACTTCTTGGGTCGCATGCAGGACGAGAAGATCGCTTGCATGCAGGTCGCCCGTGAGTACGGAAAAGACTTCTGGGACGGAGACCGGCGATACGGGTACGGCGGCTATCGCTACGACGGGAGGTGGGCGCCTGTGGCGGAGCATCTCATCGCGCACTACGGCCTCCAGTCGAACGCTTCGATCCTCGATGTCGGATGTGGGAAGGGCTACCTCTTGTACGAGCTCAAGCAACTTCTCCCCAATGCGCGGGTCGCCGGGTTCGACATCTCGGCGTACGCCATCGACAATGCGAAAGAAGAGCTCCGCGGCAATTTGTTCGTGCATCGGGCGCAGGACCCCTACCCATTCGAGGACGACGAGTTCGATCTCGTCATCTCGCTCGCGACGCTGCACAATCTCGCGGTGCAGGATCTGAAGGTGGCGCTCCGAGAAATCGATCGGGTCGGCAAGAACGCCTATCTCGTAGTCGAGAGCTTTCGAAGTGAGGCAGAGTTGTTTAACCTCCAATGTTGGGCGCTCACCTGTGAAGCGTTCCACCGCCCGGAGAGCTGGGTATGGCTGTTCGACGAATGGGGATACCGGGGGGACTATGAGTTCATCTACTTCGAGTGATCCGGTGCTGCGTGCGACCGAGCGATATGACTCGGACTTTCTCGAACGCGAAGAGTTGCGCCTCGTCGAGGACTTTGAAGAGCGCGGATACCAGATCTTCGATATCGAGGATCGCAGCGGCCTGGAGCGGATCCGCCGCGCAGTCGCCAATCAACTGAGCAAAGAGACCGGCACGCCCTTCGAGGATATTTCGGAGCTCTTGAACCGAGCCGGTGATCTAGTCTCGGTCGCCGATCTCAACTCCGTTCGTCTCGCGATCTTCAATGCGATGAATAGGGAGAAGTGGTTTCGCCCTACCTATTACAAGCTTGCTCGGCGAGTGCTTGCCACGCTCGTGGGGAACGAGCTGGCAATGCAACGGCGTATCAATCTGAGCATCCAGCTTCCAGGCGACGACAGCTCGTTGCTACCAGTTCACTCCGATGTCTGGTCGGGGGATTCCGCTTTCGAAGTCGTCGTATGGATTCCTTTGGTCGACTGTTACCGCACGAAGAGCATGTTCATCCTCCCGCGAAAGCTCAATGACGAGCATTCGAAGCACCTCGCGGAGTTTCGAGGGAAAGACACCGAGGAGCTCTTTCGGGCGATCGAGCCGGACGTCGAATGGCTGACCGTTTCCGTGGGTCAGGGAATCATTTTCACGCACACGCTCATGCATGGGAACCGGCGCAACGAGGAAGACGAAGCGCGTTGGTCGATGAACTGCAGGTTCAAGAGCTTGCTTTCGCCATATGACACCAAGCGCCTCGGCGAATTCTTCGAACCGATCACCCTCCGCGCCGCCACGCGTCTCGGGATGACGTATACTTTGCCCGAGGGATTCGAGCGTTGAGCGCGGGGTACCGCGGTTACATTGCAAGTCGGCCTGTCCGGGGCGAGATGACGCCGCAGCACGTGCAGAACCTCGTCGTGCGCGACTACGCTACTCGCAACGGGCTCCCATTCCTTCTCAGCGCTACCGAGTACGCGATGCCGGGCTGCTTCATGATGCTCGATAGCGCCGTGGCGAGCCTAGACGACATCGACGGGATCATTTTCTTCAGTCTTTTCATGATGCCTCCTGATGAGGCTGGGCGTCGTCGGATCTATCGCCGAACGCTCGAGCTCGGTCGTTCCCTACACTTCGCACTCGAAAATCTCGCGTTCGACAGCGAACGAGACATCGACCGATTGGAAGACATGTTCCAGGTCGACCGTTTCGCAAGGAGCACGCTTCGTGCCGTCAATTTCGATTCCGAAGTCGTGTGCCCCATTTGCGGGGGACTTCCGGCGTCCGAGACCTCGGTCGATTTCTCGGGCGTCACGTCCGATGTCAAGCCTTGGCCCCATGTTTCGAATCTCCTGGTCTGCGGCGGGTGTGGCCTATTGCACAAGCGAAAGACGGCGGAGTGGTTCCAGGACGTCGATGTCATTTACAGAGACTACGAAGCGTACCACCAGGGGCAGGGCGCCGAGCAATCGGTTCGTCAAGAAGAGGCGAGCGAGCTTTCCCCGAGGTCGGCGCTCTTGGTACGGTTTGCGAAAGACGAGCTCGCGCTCCCGTCGTCGGGAAGACTGCTCGACGTCGGATGTGGCAATGGCGCGCTACTTCGTTCGTTTGCGGGCGAGTTTCCGGGCTGGGAGCTCATCGGCGTCGATCGAAGTGAAAGTGGCGCAGATGCAGTTGGCGCGATTCCGGGCGTCGAGCGATTCGTCGTGGGCGGCCCTGCAGATGCGCCCGGACGCTACGACCTGATCAGTCTCGTCCACGTGCTGGAGCACGTCCCCGAACCGCTCGCCTTCCTTTCCGAGGTCGCAGCCAAGCTCACCCCGGAGGGCGCTGTTTTGATCGACGCTCCGAGCTTTGCGACGAATCCGTTTGATTTGGCGGTCGTCGATCACGTCATGCATTTCTCGCTCGCGACTCTCCGTGAGCTCACGCGCCGATCCGGTTATGCGCTGCGGGCATACTCTTCGAGCCTGATTCGCAAGGAGCACGCTGCGCTTCTGACGCTGGCGGACGGTCTCGTATCTACGGATAGCCGCGCTTCGCGCACGCCGGATGGCGCCACGGATGCAGTGTCCTTGCTACAGGGTCTCGCGACTTGGCTGCCGCAACGTTTCGCCGATCAGGAAATCGGAATCCTCGGGACCGGCATCGCTGCGACGTGGGTCTGTGAGCAGTTGTCGAACGGGGCCGCCTACTTCGTCGATGAAGATCCACATCGCTTCGGCAAGAGCTACATGGCGACACCCGTGATCGCCCCGACCGACGTGCCCGATGATCTGACGGTGTTCGTTGCGCAGCCTCCCGCGATCGCGCGCAGGATCGCCGAGCGACTGGCCACGGAGTTTCCCGGGCCGTCGTGGGTGCCGTGCCCGTCCCTGGACGAGCTCGAGCTATGACCGACCTGCGGCAAGGTGCGCTGGTCGTAGGCGCCACGAGCTCGGTCGGAAGGGCAATCTTCCGCGAGCTGTCGCAAGACTGCGAAGTCGTTTGCACACACCATCGAAACCCGGGCCCCAACACGGTTGCATTCGATCTCGGGCACGACGAGCCAGGCGCGCTCCCAGTCGATTGGGGCACTCTCGGCGCCGTCGTAGTCGCGGGGGGCCTTACCCAGCTCGATGTTTGCGCGCGGGACCCCGTTGCAAGTGCGCAAGTCAATGTCGATGGCACGCTGCGCCTAATCCGTCACGCGCAACTCTCTGGCATCGAGCCGATTTTTTTGTCCTCCGACGCGGTCTTTTCGGGTGTGCTTTCGAACGCGCAGCCGCGTCCAAAGACCGAGACCGACCCGGTCGATCCGATTACCGCCTACGGACGTCAAAAGAGGGCGGTCGAGGACGTGGTCCTAGGCTCGACCGGGACGGTGCTCCGACTGTCGAAGCTCGTGTCGACGCGTCCCGAGGATGGTGGATTTCTCCGTGACCTCGCAGCCCAGCTTCTACGCCACGAACCCATACGTGCCGCCACCGACCAGTTCTTGAACCTGACGTGGACCGAAGACGTGGCTCGGGTAGTCCGTCTAGCGATCGCCGAAAACCTGTCTGGCCTCTGGCACGTCGCCGCCGAGCCCGTGCGAAGCCGTTACGACTGGAGCATTGCCCTCGCCCGTGAGCTTGGCGTGAGCGAAGACTTGGTGCGGCCTTGCTCACTCGCGGATTTCGAGTTTCTCGAGCCGCGACCGAAGGACTGCTCGCTCGATGGGTCGCGGCTCCAGCACCGATTGCCCTGGACTCTTCGCGCGGGCGACCGATTGATCTCGGATATCGCGGGCGCCGGTTAACTCGATTCCGGGATCCCGAGGGGTCGGTCCCGAACCAGGCTCAAGTACTGCTGGCCCTGCCCAAACCAGGAGGCGAAGTTCCCCCAGTCGACATCTCGCTCGCCAGCCTGTAGCCGAGCCACCACCCGCAGGAAATCATCGAACGAACGGACAGTCAGCGGATCGAGGTCCGCCAGTTCGCTACGCAGAACTTCGAGCGCCTTCATGACTCGCGCCATCGCCGCGGAACTCCGGGCTTCACTGTGGTTCACGATCCCCTGGTAAGCCTCGTTGCAGGCCGCCAAAAGAGATCGATTGCGCTCCCGCTTGCGGACGCTGTGCTCAGTGCGTGCATCGATGAAGTTGTGAAGCTCAGCCAAGTACATCTGGTTCGCGACCGCGTTGAAATCGCTCGCGGGTCCCGTGATTCGCTTGTACCAGCGGCGGTCGACGAGGAAACTCGGCGATGTGCCATGGACGCTGAAATCCGGATGAAGGGCGTCGATTGCCTCGTCGAGACCCATCAGCGCACGCCCCTGGAAGGGTTGGATCACATTGTCGAGGATCCAGTCTTCATGCGAACGTCCCATTCCCTCGATCGTGTCCAGATGAGGTCCAAGAAGCGGGACCAAGATGGCGAGCTTTTCCTCGGTCGAGGCTTCCTCATGGGTCGCGAGTGCCGCCGCGAACCTTCGGAGTTGCTCAGCCAGATAGCTGGCGGCGTCGATACAGGTGATCAAGATCATTCCGCCGGATCTCACGAACCGCGCGATTTGGCTCAGCAACTCGGTCGGCGCTTCCTGTGTCGGGAGGACCCCTTCGCAGAGCACCAAATCGAACCGCTCCGAAGTCTCGAAGTCTTCGATGAAGCTTTGAACGACCGAAATATCGATACTGCCGCTGCCGGCGAACCGTTGGAGCAGATCCCTGGTGTGCTCGAGGCCGACAGGGTTGGCGTCGACGAGGACGTACCGCGCTGGATGCATGGCTGCCGTGACGATGCTGTTGTGGCCAGAGCCCGGCCCAAACTCGAGGATGCTTCTTCCCGAAAGAAGACCCGGCACGATCCCGACGTGCCGGTACAGGGCGTGACGGCGATGAAAGTGCTTCTCGAGGTCCTCGATGTCTTGCGCTACCGGGGAGATCCCTTCCTTCGTGTAGAAGTCCACAAAAGCTTTCATCGATGGGCACCCCTCCTAGCGGCGCGGTTTTTGGCTCCCCTTGGACGTTATTGGTACCTTGCCGCAGGGGAGACCGCAAAAAAGGCCTGAGAAAGCCGACGACCGTGACGTCTCGAGATTCTACACAACGCCTGCGGATTTACGCGCTTCTCCTGCTCTTTCTCGTCACCCTGAGTGGCGCATACGCGCTCGTCGACCGGCTCGGCTTCGATCCGCTTCCACTCGGCTCGGCCTTCTTTCCAAGACAAGGATACGCCTACTTCCTCACGATATGGAGCTTCCTCGGCGCGATCGCATCGCTTGCACTGGCGTTGGCTTTGGCGCGTTCGTCGCAAACGCCCACCGCTCAGCGTCTTCGTCAGCGACTCCGTTTGTCCGAAACGACCGACGCAACATGGATCGTCGTGTTTTCGATCGCCGGGTTTGCCATCCCTGCGCTCGTCCGCACCTTCGCTCTCCAGTTTACCCCGCTGACCGACGATGAGGCGATCTATCGATTCACTGCCGAACTGATCGCTTCGGGGTCGATCGCCGCGCCACGCCCGCCGGAGCATCTGTTCTGGGACCGCGCGTTCATGGTGATCGACGATCACATGTACGGTCAGTACTTCCTCGGATGGCCCGCCGTGCTGGCTGTTTTCAAACGGTTGGGTCTCGAAGAGCTCGCAGGATGCCTTTGTGCGGCCCTTACGGTGCCGCCCCTCTACCTCTCCTCACTTCGGCTTGGCGGGCCGCTGGCAGCCCGAGTCACGGCTGCGCTTTTCGTCTTTTCTCCGATGCTGATGATCGGGAGCGCGACCTTGATGAGCCACGCGTCGTGCTTGTGCGCGAACGCCTGGGCGTTCTGGTTCTTCCTCCGCGCCAGGGAGCCTGAGAGCAAGGCCTGGGAAAGCGGAGGCTTTGCACTGCTCGTGTCGATCGCGTTTTTCATCCGCCCGTTCACCACGGTCGCGCTCTGTATAGGTCTGGTCGTCATCTGGCTTTCCGGAGCGGTGAGCGGTCACGCGAAGCTTCGGAAACTTACCCTCTTTGGACTGATCTCGGGTGCCATGGCCACGCTCTTTCTATTGGCCAATTACGAGCTCACGGGTCACCCGTTGTACGTGCCCTATCAGCGGGCAATGCACTACGTCCTCGAGAACCAATACCGCTTCGGCTACTTCGGACCTCAAACCGATCTCGACGTGGTGGGCCTCGCTCTTCATGAAGACACGTTCGCGAAATGGCTCGCGTCGTTACTTCGCTATAGCTACGCAGTGGGCGGCTGGCCTATCGGCTTCTTGTTTCTTCCGTTCGCACGTGGCCGCAACATGTCCGTAGTCTGGCTGATGCTCGTTTCGTACATCGGATTTCATGTGCTCACGACAGACGGCGGCGTCGATCCGTTTGGACCGCCTCATTACTACGAGCTCAGCCTTCCGTTCCTCATTCTGAGCGGCAACGGCGCCAGTCAGCTGCAAGCATGGGCCACGTCGCAGCGAAGCGCCTTTCCACAGGACTGGATTTCGGTGCTTCCTTTGGCTGCTGTCGCCGCGCTCGTGATCACGTCCATGCTCGGCTTCACCGTGATGCGCCTCAAAACGGTCCACAAGATGACCGACTCGGTCCGGCGACCACTCCTCGCCATCGAAGGTGCTGGAATCCACAACGCCATCCTCTTTCGAAGCGGGCCGCATTCCACCTTCTGCGACTCGGCCCCAGCCCGGCACTTCGTGTTTTGGCCGCCGCACAATGATCCGAACCTCGAGAACGATGTGCTCTGGGCGAACCACCTGAGCGTCGAATGGGACAAGGCGCTCATCGCCGAGCATTTTCCAGGGCGCAAGGGCTATATCTATTTCTGGGAAACCCCGTGCCGCTTGACGGTGGTTGACCTCGATCAAGTGCGTCCCGGTACGATCGAAAACGCCTCAGAGCTCTCCTTCAAGCAGCCACTTGCGGGGCCAGACGACTAGTTATGGGCAAGTGGCGTCAACCTGATAGCCTTTCGAGCACGCGATGACCGAGAAAAAAGAACTATGGGAGAAAGCCAAATCGAGTGTCGTCAGGGGTGAAACGCTCGCCCTCGGCCCCTATTTCACTCAGCAGGTCAAGCACCAGACTCGTCACCTGCTGTTCGTCTTGGCCCGCTACAAGTTCGCGGCTCGGCTCCTTCCTGAAGCGCGTCCTCTCAAGGTGCTCGAGCTCGGCTGCAACGAAGGCCTTGGTGGCCTGATGCTGGTCGAGCGTGGCCATCACTTGACCGCCGTCGACTTCGACGATGCCGCGATCGACTCTGCAAAGCGGGCTTTCGGGGATAGCGGCATCAACTGGGTCTGCGACGACTTCCTCGGAAAGACGTATGGCGAGCATGATGCGGTCGTGAGCATCGACGTGATCGAGCACATCGACGGCTCCGAGGAAGACCGCTACATGCAAACGATCGTCCAAAACCTCGGCCAGCATGGCTTCGCGGTCATCGGCACGCCGAATGATTCAGCGTCACGATACGCATCGAAAGCAAGCCAGATTGGGCATATCAACCTCTATACCCACGAGCGTTTGTCGGAGCTCATGAATCGCTACTTTCATCAATCATTCCTGTTTGGAGTCAACGACGAAGTGGTGCACACGGGGTTCTATCCGATGTGTCACTATCTCATGGCGTTAGGGTGCTCGCCCCGCGAAAATCCTCTCCCCAATGACTGACGGCGGGGTCACGCTCATCTGCCCGGCGAAGGAAGAGGGGGCGCACATCGCGCAAACCCTCACCGATATCTACGACGCAATCGCCGCGCAGGATTACCCCTTCGAGATGATCTGCATCGATGACGGGAGCGGGGACGACACCTATGAACGCATTCAGGCTTTTGCTTCAGGTCGCCCGGAGGTGCGGGTCGAGCGATTCAATACCAACCACGGGTTGGGCTACGCTTGCCGTTATGGCTACGCCACTGCGAGGATGCCGTATGCGATGTTCGTTCCGACCAATGGGATGATCGACCCGCGTTCTTTGTTCGATAAGCTAGACGCTCGTGCGCCGGACAAAGTCATCATGTTCGACGTCGAGAACTTGGCCGAGCGACCCCTGTACCGACGGCTTCCGTCGGCGGTCTATCACTTCCTAATGACGCGATACTTTGGGATTCGCTGCTCTTACGTGCACTCGATGTTGCTCATACCGACGAGTGCCGTTCAGCTGGACGACCTTCGCGCGGAGCGGAGCTTCCACGTGGCCGAGATCCTGATTCTCGCGCTTCGCAAATGGAATCTCGAGCCGGTAGTCCGAACCAACCGGGTTCAGCGCAGCACTGGCGTCGCGGAGACCAAGTCTTTTGCTTGGAAAAACCTCTACGAGATCGTCAGACAGGTTCGTCACCTCAAGCGCCGACTTCCCAAGCGTATCGGCCCGCCGGTTGGGCCCGACTCAGGCCGCCGCGCGTCGTAGAAGGCTGCGCACTTCGGTGGCCACCCGCTCGGATGTGATCTCGAAGCGTGCGAGCTGGTCGGCCTGCGACCCGTAGATGTCAGGAAACTGGTCCGGAATGCCGATCATCCGGAAGCTCGGTGGGCTCACGAGCTCCTCGAGCAACAGGGACGCCACCGCGCTTCCTAGGCCGCCGATGACACTGTGCTCTTCGACGACCACCACAGCTCGGTTCTTCGAAGCGCGCGACAAGATCGCATCCCTGTCGAGCGGTTTCACGGTGGGCAGGTGCAGCAAACCAACATCGAGCCCCTCCGCGCGAAGCTCGTCGAGGGCGGGGCGCGCGATCCGTAGGGTGATTCCGGTCGTGATGATCAGGGCGTCCGTTCCTTCGACCAACGGCCTTGCTTTGCCGATCTCGAACGGCGGCAGTCCTTGCGTGACGATGGGGTCATGGCCTTTGGCCAGCCGGATGTAGACCGGGTGCGGCCAGTCCAGCGACTGAGGCATGAACTCGCGCATCTCTTCGGCGTCAGCGGCCGCGAAGATCGTCATATTCGGGATGGCCCGCATCAGTGCGAAGTCGTCGATCGCCTCGTGCGTCGGTCCGAGCGGCGCGTACACGAGGCCTCCTCCATTGCAGATGAACCGCACCGGGAGGTCGGCGTGCCCCACGTCGAGACAGACCTGCTCGTATGCGCGGCGGACGATGAAGGTGGCAATCGTGTTCGTGTAGACGATGTGACCCTCAGTAGCGAGCCCGGCGCACATGCCGATCATGTTGGCTTCGCTTACCCCTTCCATGAAGAAGCGGTCGGGAAGCTCCCAACGCATCTCATCGAGAGTGCCTACTCCGAGATCAGAGCCCACGAAGACGACGCGATCGTCTTGCTTCGCAAGCTCGTGGACCATGTCGATACAGGTTTTTCTCATGGCTCAGTATGCTTCGATGGCGTCGATCATGGCCTGGGCTTTTGCCTCGTCGATCGCGCGTATGTGGTGCCATTTGTTGTTGCCTTCGGCTTCTGGGATGCCCTTTCCCTTAACCGTGTGGCAGATGAGTGCGCTGGGTCGGTCCTTTTCGTAGGGTAGCCTTGCAAACGCATCCCGAAGCGCGTCGGTGTCGTGTCCATCCACCTCGTGCACCCCGAACCCGAATGCTCGCCACTTGTCGGCAAAGGGCTCGAGATCGAGCACTTCATCGGTGGAGCCGTATGACTGCCGCTTGTTGTTGTCGATGATGACAGTGAGGTTTTCGAGGCCGTGGTTGCCCGCGGCAAGAGCGCCCTCCCAGATCGAGCCTTCGTTGCATTCGCCGTCGCCAAGCGTCACGAAGACACGCCAGTCCGCTCTACGTACGCGACCGGCGAGCGCGCGACCGATACCGATCGACAGGCCATGGCCAAGACTGCCAGTAGAAGCCTCGATCCCGGGAACCTTCACGTGGTCTGGGTGACCGCCGAGGATTCCATCCGGATGGCAAAACTTGTCGAGCTCGGCATCAGGGAAGAATCCCTTTTCGGCGAGCAATACGTAGAGCGCAATGCACCCGTGCCCCTTGCTCAGGATGAAGCGGTCGCGCTCTTCCCAGCTTGGGTTGGCCGGGTCGTACTTCAGCACGTCGTCGTAGAGGACCCGGAGGATCTCGATCAGCGAGAACGTCGACCCGACGTGTCCCCGCGAGCCCCCGAGGAGGCAGCGAACGCATTGTTTTCTGAGCTCTTTCGACCGTTGATCGAGAGGCCCTTGCTCCAAACCGCTCGGCACGATCTCCCCCTTCAAAGCAGCCTGTGTCATCTGCTGCAGGCTAGCATTTCTGGCCCTCGCGGACGAAATCATAGGCCAGCAAGCGCCTGGAAAGCGTCCGCACGGGCGAGCATCTCGCGTGCTTTGTCGATTTGGTCGAGAAGACGGGACTCGTCACCACTGGTGTCGGCCCGTGCGAAGCTTCTTCTGGCCGCGGCCGCGGGGATGAATTCATTCAGTAAAATGGTCGCCCACTTCACGGCATAGAGGGGACCGAGTAGGCGGGTGCGTTCGGTGAGGCGTGGGTCGAAGACCGAGAAGCGGTCGAGCATTCCCGTGGCGAAGGCAGCGCGCAGATTCGCTTCAATCTCCATTCCGGGATGCAGCACGAAGTCCGCGATCGTCTTTGCCGGATCGTCCCAACCGAAATGCTCGAAGTCGACGAACGCGAGGCCGGTCCTCGTACGGATCGCGTTGTGGAAACCAAAATCCGATGGGCTGAGCGTGCGTGCCTCGACCCCCAGCGTCTGGTCGCCCAGGAGAGCCCGCGCGTGATGCGATGCCGCCGTGAACGCCGCGGGAAGAGCGCGTTCGACTAGATCCCGCAGAGCCGCTGCGAGGGTCTCAGGCGTTTGTCCCTCCCGAACGAGCCGGTTGACGCGTCTTTCGATCCCCTTCGTCAAGTCTCCGAGACGAAACGCAGCGTCCGTGGCGTCGTCCAGGTCCAGGGCGCCGGGCCTCTGCGCCGTTTCACGAAGCGCGACCAGAAAGTCGGTCGCCACATCGATGTCGGTCAACGAGATCGACGTCGTCGCCGCCGGCGCCCCTTCGATGAAAGACAGCACGAGCGCGCCTTGCTCGAAGTCGTTCCATAGCGGCTCGGGGATCGCGCGAACACCACTCTCCCAGAGAAATCGAAGCCCTCGGTACTCTCGGCGCTGGCGCGCGCTCGGCTCCCCCCCTTCGAGGAAATATTGCTTCACCACCACGCGCCGGTTGCCTCCCTCGAGGCGGTGCACTCGGCTGTTGCGCCCTGCGACCAACCTGTCGGCCCGTTCTACGGGCGGAAATCCGAGCGGACGAACGATGCTGTCCCAGTCAGTCGAAAACATGCTTCGTAATGCCCGCCCAACTCGAGAAGCGAAGCTCCGGCAGAGACTCCGAGTAGACGTCGAGAGGGTCGAAAAGGAGCCGCTCCGTCGTCTGCGGAAATTCGGGCTCGCGAAAGGTCTCGAGCAAGTCGTCGACGAACGTAGCACAGCACAAGGTCTCGACGCGACGACACTTCGCCTGCCTGGTGTCCGTGAAGAACACGTCTGCTTCTCGGTCGCGGAGGCACTCGACCAATCCCTGCGCCCGTAGAAATTCGACGGCCGCCTCGCGTAGAGAAACCTCGGGGTCCCCATAGGGGGCGTGCCGAGTCTTGTGGCTCACGATGAACGTGCGCACCCCGCGCGCACTCGCAGTCGCGAAGAAATCACGCACTCCGGGGAACACGCCGGCTTCGCCGATCCGCGGCCCGTACGCTGCGGCCTGTAGCTTCTGCCATTCGATCTCACCGTCGGGCAGTTCTCGGATCTGATCACGGATCAGTTTCTTGCTGGGCTGGAAATCGTGCGGAACCAATCCCCGTTCCACAGCCAAGCGATGGAAAAGACCGTCGTAGCAAATGATTGTGTTGTCGAGATCGACCCCGACGACCTGACCCTCCATCGTGCCTCAAAGTATCCCTTGGCTGGCGTTGGGGTCAATTGAGGTGGGCAAGCCCCGGGGCGACTTGTTCGCCCCTGTTTGAGCCGAATGGTATCCTCGAAACATGGGGAGTTCGGCTAAGCGCTGCATCGTCACGGGGGGCGCGGGCTTCATTGGAAGTCATCTCGTCGACCGATTGCTCAGCGACAGCCACCGCGTTTCGGTGATCGACAACTTCAGCTCGGGGCACCAAGGCAACCTTCAGCACCACGACAGCCACCCGAACCTCGAGATCATCGAAGCCGACATCGCCTCTGCTCCACTGACGCGAGCTTTCGAAGGGGTCGATTGGGTCTTTCATCTTGCCGCGCTGGCCGACATCGTCCCTTCCGTCGAAAATCCGACCGCCTATCACCACGCCAACGTCACAGGTACTTTCCGCGTGTTAGAGGCTGCCAGACATGCAGGTGTTCGGCGATTCGTGTACGCGGCGTCCTCTTCCTGCTACGGCATTCCCGATCGGTATCCGACCCCCGAGGAAAGCCCTCCACGGCCTCAGTATCCTTACGCCCTGACCAAGTGGGTGGGTGAGCAGTACGTCCTTCACTGGGCGCAGCTCTACGGCCTGCCCGCGGTTTCGCTTCGCTTCTTCAACGTGTACGGCCCCCGGTCTCGAACCTCGGGCACTTACGGAGCCGTTTTTGGGGTGTTCCTCGCTCAAAAGCTTGCCGGCGAGCCCTTCACGGTCGTGGGCGATGGGACTCAGACGCGCGATTTCACTTACGTCACCGACGTGACCAACGCCTGCGTATCCGTGGCGGCTTCCGAGGTACAGGGAGAATCGCTCAACGTCGGAAGCGGCGATCCGCAGAGCATCAACCGGCTCGTCGAGCTGATTGGTGGCGATGTGGTCCACATTCCGAAGCGGCCTGGTGAGCCAGACTGCACCCAGGCCGACACGCGCAAGATCGAAGCCCTCCTCGGATGGAAGGCGTGCGTGCCGTTCGACGAAGGTGTGCGTATCATGCTGGAGAACATCGACTACTGGCGCGAGGCGCCCGTCTGGACGCCTCGGACGATCGAGAAAGCTACCGAGGCATGGTTTAGGAGCTTGGGATGACTGGTGTGGGGAAGCAGGCCGACGAGCGGACGGCATTTGCGAAACGCTACATCGAGCGGTTGAAGCGCGTGCTCGATGGCATGCCTTGGAATGAGCTGGGCACGGTCATCGAAGCGCTCGAGAAAGCGCACGCCGACGATCGCCAGGTGTTCATCGCGGGCAACGGCGGAAGTGCTGCCACGGCGAGTCACATGGCCTGTGACCTCATGCTAACGACGCCAAAGACCGGCGGGAAGGGCTTCCGCGTGATCGCCCTGACCGACAACGTCGCGGCCATCACCGCCGCCGGCAACGACGAGAGCTATGCCGATGTGTTCGTCGCGCAGATGCGAACGCTCGCCAACGAGGGTGACATCATCATTCTTATCAGCGGGAGCGGAAACTCGGAGAACGCCGTTCGGGCAGCCGAGTTCGCCAAAGCGCGCGGCATGAACGTGTTCGGCTTCCTCGGGATGGGGGGAGGGGCGTTGGCGCCGTTGTGCGACCATGCCGTGGTCGTCCCATCCAACGACTACGGTCCCATCGAAGATGCGCACATGATCTTCGATCATCTGATCACGGCGTATTTCCACAAGTGGCTGAATCCGAACAACGCGTGAAGAGCGAACGCGCCTTCTTTCTCGATCGCGACGGGGTTCTCGTAGAAGACGTCGACCTGCTGACGGACGCAAGTCAGATCCGAGTTCTCCCTGGCGTCGTGGAGGCACTTCAGGCGATTCACGAGCACGGCTACCTCAGCGTCGTCATCACCAACCAGACGGTGATCGCCCGGGGACTCATCGACGAAACAGAGCTCGGCAGGCTGCATGACCATCTCCGCGAGCAGCTCGTACAGTCGGGCGCACCGCATGTGTCGGCGTTCTACGTGTGCCCGCACCACCCGCATGCTGACGTGGCCCGTTATCGAGTCGAATGTACGTGTCGCAAGCCAAGCCCCGGGCTGCTGGAGCGGGCGTCCGACGAAATGGGCATCGATCTTGCCATGAGCTTCATGATTGGAGATCGGCTATCCGACGTCGCTGCCGGCCAGCGCGCAGGGTGCACCACCGCGCTGATTGAGTCTGGTGCTCATCGTGCGCCCCCCATCGTGGGGATGTCCTCCGAGCCGCCCACGCCCGACCATCGCTTCGCCGACCTTCGCGAGGCCGTGCACACCCTCTTGCGAGGGCAGCGATGACGTTGAAGGCACTCGTACTCTGCGCAGGACGTGGCACGCGACTCGGGGGGCTCACGCGGGATTGCCCGAAGCCGCTCCTTCCCATCGAAGGCAAACCGCTCGTCGGCTACACGTTGGATCTTCTGGCCCGTCACGGGGTCACCGATGTCGCGGTCAACGTGCACTTCCTCGCCGACAAGGTCGAGGTCGAGCTCGGAGACGGCAGTCGCTACGGCCTTCGAATCCACTACGAGCGCGAAGACAAGCTTCTCGGCACGGCAGGCGCAGCGGCGAACCTCCTCGACTACTTCGCCGATGCATCCGATATTGTCATCATTTACGGCGATCTCGTTTTCGACGAAGACCTGACCGCGCTCTACCAACGACATCGCGCAAACCAGGCAGATGCGACACTCTTAGTGCATCAGCGAACCACGCGTTCGAACAGCACCATCGACATGGACGACACCGGCCGAATCGTACGCTTTCGAGAACGCCCCGCTGGCTGGTCGACGACCGGCCCCGTTTGGGTCAACTCGGGGTGTCAGATCCTGCAGCGCGAGTTGATCGAGCGGTTTCCTTCGAAGAGGCCGCTCGACCTTCCGCGGGACATCTACATGCCGATGGCGGCCGACCTGCGTCTCTTCGGGGCTCCGGTCGAGGGCTATCGAATCGCAATCGACTCTGCTGAGCGCTATCAGCAGGCGATCCGAGATGTGAAAGCCGGTAAGCTGCGCGTCTAGTCGCCCGCCGCTCACGAGCCGAGCTGAAACTCGACCGCCGCGAGCAGGTCTTCGGTCGTGACCGGAACGTTACCCATGTGACCCACTTCGATCGCCGAAGCGCAATTGCCGAGGTATGCGGCCTCCATTACCGAGGCACCTCCAGAAAGCGCGCTCGCGAAGGCCGATAGCATCGCGTCGCCGGCGCCCATTGCGTCGACCACATTGCCACCAAAGGCAGGGAGGTACTCGATTTTCAGCTTCTTCTTGATGGCGTGTATCTGAGGGGGATCGGTGATTTCCTCCCAATCGCGACCTTCGGTATCGAGGATCATGAGCCCCCGCGAGCCGAGGGTCAGCACCAACGATTTGTGACGGGTCTCGTCGAGCAACTTCACGCCGAGGTCCGACAGGCCGCTTTCGCGATCCCACAACGCCAGGCGTGCCTCACGCTCGGACGGAGTTGCCGCCGTGAGCCCCTTTAGCCGGGTGACCTGTCCGATCTGAGAGCTGCATTGCACGTCGCCCACGACGGGAATGCCTTTGGCAGCCGCTAGTTTCGTAACCGTGTCGATCACCGGCGTCGACAAGACGCCGTAGCTGAAGTCCGAAATGATGACGGCCGAGACTCCGGCTTCGCGCGATGTGATCGCATCGCACAGGCGAGCTGCGGTCTTCGCATCGATGTCCTGGTCTCGAAACGAGTTGACGTTGAGCAGCTTTTTTCCGCCCGACAGGAAGCGCTTCTTGTGAATCGTCGGTCGAGACTCGTCGACCACGAGCCTGTAGTCGATGTCCCTTCGCTCGAGTTCCGCCCGCGCGAAGTCCGCATGGACGTCCTGCCCAACCACGGAAAAGAAGATCGGTTTGGCGCCCATCGACGCGACGTGCTGTGCCACGATGCCAGCGCCACCGAGAAAGAGGTCGGTCTCGCTAGGCCTAACCACTACCGTCGCCGAGTCGGAGCTCATTCCCAGCGGGTCACAGTGAACGTACTCGTCGACGATCGTCTCGCCTACGACGAGGATCTGCTTGCCTTTCATCGCTTTGATCACCCTGCGGACACGGCGGGTGGTGATCCCGTGACGCGCACAAAACGCGCGCGCAGATGGATCCAGGGGCGCGATGTGCTCCGCGGTCTGCGACTGGATTGGCTCGTAGACGACATCGCCCGAGCTGAACCGGATCTCGCCGCCATACGCCTCGACCGCAGCCCGCTCGTCGGCGAACGCTTCTTCTGCGTCTCGGTACTCGCTGCCTTTGACGTAGATGTCGGGCTGCAGCTCCGAAAGAAGCTCGGGCACTTCGCCGTCGTAGATCAACACGTAGTCGACGAACTCGAGGTGCGCGAGGTTTTCCGCCCGGAGTGCCGCCGGAACCTGATTGGGGCCGCCCTTTTGATCCGGCGGATCGGCGGGTACCCCAACGCTCAGAAGTCTCCCCTGCGACTTGGCCCATTTGAGATGACGAATGTGACCAGGATGCAGGATGTGGAAGCCGCCATGGCAGTGAACCGCTATCTGCCCGTGCGACTGAAGCTCACGGATTTCAGATACGAGTGCGTCGACGTCGATGATTTTGGGGCTTGATTCGGTAGTCACCGCAATGAAATCCGCTTCATGAGCCTCACGTTGTAGTAGCGATCATCGTCGAGCGGGTTGGGGATCTTTCCCTTTTCGAGCGCATCGACGAGCTCCGCCACGGCGTCCTCGATCCTAAGCTCCGGATAGAGCCCGAGCTCCGCTTGAATCTTGTTGGAGGAGATGTGGTACGAGCGGGGGTCGTTCGTGGGCGTGGTTTCGATGTCGACAGGCCTGCCGAGTTTCTGTTCGACGACACTCCGCGCGATTTCCGCGAGCTCCGACACCGGGTTGTTCTGGTACCCTGCGTTGAAAATCTTTCCCGCGATCTTTTCGGCGTCCATCTCGATCAGCTCGCAGTAGAAGCGACAAAGATCGCCCAGATGAATGTGTGGCCGAAGCTGCTTGCCTCCAAAGACGGTGATCTTCCCGCGTTCGTGCGCATGCGTGGTGAGGATGTTCACGGTGAGATCGAGCCGCTGACGCGGCGAGTACCCGCAAACCGTGGCAGGCCGGATCACGAGTGTGGTGAAGTCGGGCGATTGCTGCCCCAACAGGATCGGCTCGCACATCGCCTTGTATTTGCTGTAATCGGTGAGGGGGTTGAGCGGTTCCTCTTCGGTGACTTCTGGGGCATCGCTCACGCCATAGACGCTCGAGCTCGACACGAAGATGAAACGGCTGACACCCGCCTCTTTGCTAGCTTCGACCAACGGCGCGAAGGCATCGAAATTGATCGACTTCCCGAGGTCGGGATTCAGCTCGAAGCTCGGATCGTTCGAGATACAGGCGAGATGGAGTACCACGTCGACATCCTTCACCGCCTTCCCCACGGCCTGTGGATCTCGAATGTCGCCCACGATCTCCTCGAGATTGGGATCCTCTTGGAGGTCTTCGAAGATCTCGGATCCATAAAGGTACAGATCCAGCACACGCACTCGATAGCCACGAGCCAGCAGCTGAGGTACCAAAACCGCTCCGACATAACCGGCGCCCCCGGTCACCAGCACACGCAATTTTTCCCCGCTCACCCGCAAGATTAGACCGTGACGAAGGTGCGAGTGTCCAAGTTCCCGCAACCCGCTAGGCGCTCCGAGCATGGGCCTGCGCGAGACGAAATCCAGTCGAGCTACACAAAATGACAATTGCCGATCGAGCTTCATCGGCCATCTCGAATGCTGTCACGGCGGCTCCCCTGGGCCCTCCGATCGCTCATAGCGCGCGATTTATCTCGCTTTTTCGATGCAGTCCGGGCGCTCGTCCTTTGGCTCGCCGGCGCCGGGGGTCGTCGAGGTCAGTCGACCGCGTTTCGCATCGTGTTTGACGTGATCTCCACAACCCGCTACCCCCAACACCGGAAGACGGGGATGTAGGTATACCGGCGTCCCCGCACGACCAACGGAGAGAACCATCATGATCAAGAACGTTTTGCGACTGGGTCTGGTCCTTGCGATGTGTGGGGCCCTCATGGCATGCGAGAAGAAGGCTGAGGAAGCTGCCGAAGCGGCCGATGAAGCAGCGCAAGCCGCTGAGGAAGCCGCGGGCGAGGCTGCGGAAGGTGCCGAAGCCGCAGGCGAAGAAGCGGCCGAAGCGGCCGATGAAGCAGCGGAAGCCGTGAAGGAAGAGGCCGCAGAATAGGCTGCGCGTCCCGCCCGGCGCCTACATGTTATGGAGTACCGAATGACCGTGAACATCCTGCGATTGGGTCTCGTCCTCGCGCTCTGTGGCGCGATGACGGCCTGTAAGAAGGCCGAGGAGGCCGCCGAAGCCGCCGGTGAGGCGGCCGAGGAAGCCGCGCACGCCGCACACGAGGCTGCCGAAGGCGCCCAAGAAGCGGCCGAGGCCGCCGGCGAGGCTGCGGACAAGGCAGCGGAAGCTGCGGAGGAAGCTGCTGAAGCAGCCGAGGAGACCGCCGAAAAAGCGGTAGAAGGGGCCAAGGAAGCCGCCGCGGACGCCCAGGAGGCGGCCGACGAAGCCGCCGAGGAGGTGAAGCGAGCCGCCGATGAGGTCGAGAACAAGGTCAAAGCCGGCGCCGAAGCGGTGAAGAAGGGCGACTAGCAAGCGATCTAGCTGAGAAGCCCAGGTACTTGCTTCAAAAAGCCGGCCGTTGGTCGGCTTTTTGCGTCGAGGGGTACGCTCGGTCGACTTGCATCCGTCGACCGGGAAAGTAGAACACGTTTCACTCCGGGTTCAGGCGCGGAGCGTGAGGCCATGTATTTCGATTACACCCCCGAGCAGAAGGCCCTGCGCGACGAGCTTCGCGCCTATTTCGAGGGCCTGATCACCGAGGAGCTCCTCGCCGAGCTCGACGAGGTCGAAGGCGGCGGGCCCCTTTACCACCAGGCAATCCAACAGCTCGGCGCCGACGGCTGGCTCGGCATTGGCTGGCCGAAGGAGTACGGCGGCCAGGGCCGAGGCCCCATCGAGCAGTTCATCTTCTTCGATGAAGTGCAGCGGGCTGGCTTTCCCGTCCCGATCCTGACGCTCAACACCGTAGGCCCGACGTTGCTCAAATTCGGCACCGATGCACAGAAGGCGAAGTACCCGCCGAAGATCCTCGAGGGCCGGTGCCACTTCTCGATCGGCTACACCGAGCCAAGCTCCGGGACCGACCTGGCGTCGCTCAAGACCAGCGCTGTGCGCGATGGGGATGACTACGTGATCAACGGTCAGAAGATCTGGACGAGTCTCGCCGACCACGCCGACTACATGTGGCTCGCGTGTCGGACCGATCCAGACGCCCCGGCACACAAGGGGATTTCCATCATCATCGTACCGGCCGATGCTGAGGGTGTTCAGATCACGCCGATGCACGCGCTCGGCGAGAACAACGTGCACGCGGTGTACTACGACAATGTCCGCGTCCCCGCCGAGAATGTCGTGGGCGGCGAGAACAACGGCTGGCACTTGATCACCACGCAGCTCAACCACGAACGCGTGGCGTTGTGTTCGGTCGGTCCCCTCGAGAGAATCTTCACCGAGACGGTCGAGTGGGCGAAAAAGGCCCCGAACGGCGATAGTGGTAAGGTCATCGACCTACCCTGGGTGCAAAGCAATCTTGCCCGTGTGTACGCGAAGCTCGAGGTACTGAAGCTCCTCAATTGGCAGCAGGCTTGGGGGATTGCAGAGGACACGCTTTCACCCGCAGACGCGTCGGCGATCAAAGTGTACAGCTCCGAGTTCTACGTCGAAGGGTCGCGCCTCTTGATGGAAGTCCACGGAGCAGCGGGCACTCTCCACCACAGCTCGAAAGGGGCGCTTCTTCGCGGACGTCTCGAGAAATACTACCGAATGTCTCTGGTCCTCACGTTCGGGGGAGGTACGAACGAAATCCAAAGAGACATCATCTGTCAGGCCGGGCTTCGCATGCCTCGGCTCGGGCGACGTTGAGGCACGATCATGGATTTTTCGTTTTCGGAAGACCAGAACAGCATTCGCGACCTCGTGAAACAGGTCTTGGGCGACATCGTCACCGATGACTCGCTCAAGGCTCTCGCCAAAGACAACAAGTGGTTTCACGCGCGCGCTTGGAAACAGCTCGCCGACTCCGAGATGCTCGGTCTCGCGATCCCAGAAGAGCATGGCGGGGCGGGGATGGGGCTCACCGAGCTTTGTTTGCTGCTCCAGCAGGTCGGACGCACCGTCGCGCCGATCCCTGCGCTTCCTACGCTCGTCTCCGCAGCGCTTCCGCTTGCCGAGTTCGGCACGCCCGAGCAGAAGAATCGCTTCCTCGGGGGGATCGCACAGGGGCACGTGATCATGGCGGCGGCCCTGGTCGATCTCGGCAGCCGCAATCCGATGGAGCCCTCGGCAGTCGCAAAACCTGCCGGTGATCGATGGTCGGTCAACGGGCGATTCAGCAATGTGGCCTACGCCGACCTCGCCGACAGGATCGTCGTCCCAGCCCGAACCGATGACGGCGCGGCGGTGGTCCTTCTGGTCGACCCGAAAACCAAGGGTGTCGGGTTGGGGGAACAGCGGGGCACCAATGGGGAGCCTCTTTGGTTGCTCGAGCTCGACGATGCAGCCGTCTCATCGGACGATGTGTTGGGCACGATCGACAATGGCAAGCAAGTCCTCCGGTACCTCGTGGATCGAACCAGCCTCGGGATCTGCGCGATCGAGCTCGGCATCGCTGAGCAGGCCCTCTTCATGACCGCCCAATACGCGGGTGAGCGGAAGCAGTTCGGCGTGCCCATCGGGACCTTTCAGGGCGTGACCCAGCGTGTTGGCGACGCGTACATCGACGTGCAGGCGATGAAGTCATCGATGTGGCAGGCCTGTTGGCGCCTCGATCGAGGGCTGGACGCGGACAAGGAGCTCGCGGTCGCGAAGTTTTGGGCGTCGGAGGCCGGTGCGCGGGTCGTTGCCGCGGCCCAACACGTCCATGGTGGGATGGGCTTCGACCGCGACTACCCGCTCTACCGGTACTTCATGACATCGAAGCTCCTCGAGTTCACCCTCGGCGGCGCGCACGAGAGCCTGACGCGCCTTGCCAAGCTCATCACCGCATAGGATGGCGTTACGTTGCCAGTGAAAAAAAGGCCCTACCTGATACCGCCGGTCGGAATGCCTTTGGTATCAGGTAGGGGGATGAAATGAAGGAGAGGTTGGTATCGAGTATTACGGCGCTCCTCGTGGTTTGTTACGGGTGCGCCGACCAGAACAACGTCGGGCTCTCTTCGGCCGCAGCGTCCGCGGGAAACGCCGTGGTCTCGACCGCGCGTCTCGACTCCTTGGTCGAAGACCCCAGCGATCCTGACGCGTTGATCTCGATGACTCGAATTTATTCCGACCTCAGCGCGGCGGCGAACGCAGGCCAGGACGGAGCGGGGGTGTTCATCGATTTCCTCACGCAGAAGGCTTCCCTCGACGAGTGCGTCACCGAGGACGGCTCCCTGATCACCTACGATGACTGTAGTGTCAGCAACGGCACGATCGACGGGACCTTTTCCTCGAGTGGGGATGAGATCGACTTCGACCTCTCGATCAGCGTGTTCGGGACCGGTGGCACCGGAAGCCTGACGGTTCACATGTACAGAGCGATCGTACTAACCAGAACCTCGCTTGCCGGCTCACTCACTTACGATACGACCATCGAGGGGGTCGACCAGTACCCGGGTGGGCTCTCGTTCACCATTCACGCCGACTACGTCGACATCACGTTCGATGACGTGCAGTGCCCTCTGTCCGGCGCCCTGCGGGTCGAGCAGGTCATTCCAGGCGAAAGCACCACCGCCCTCGAGGCGGTTTTCGGGCCTTCTTGCGGGGACGTTCGCCTATCCGAGTGAATTCTGCACGGAGGCCCCGCAGGCATGCACGTTGGCTTTCGTTCCCTGACTTCGTAGGCTACCCGCATGGCCCTCACGACCTTTCTGAACGCCAAGGCCCTCACCACTGAATCCTCGACCAATGTGGTCCGCAGGATGTGGGACAGGCTCAGCTCACTACCCGGGGGACATCTGGTTTTCAGCCGGCTGGTCGGAAGGATGGCGCCGTATACGAGCACGATCCGCGCGAACATCGAAGAGCTCCGAGAGGGGTACTCCCGTGTCACGCTGACCGACCGGCACTCGGTGCGAAACCACCTCGCATGCATCCACGCGATTGCGCTGGCGAATCTGGCCGAGCTGACGGGAAACATCGCCGTGGCCTATACACTGCCAGACGATGCCCGCTTCATCGTGGCGGGAATCGGGATCGACTACCAAAAGAAGGCCCGCGGTACGATCACCGGCGAGTGCCACTGTCCGCCGATCAACACCGCTGCCAAGCAGGAATACCAGGTTCGGGTGCTGCTGAAAGACGAGGATGGCGACGTCGTGGCGGAGGGGATGCTGCGAACGCTGGTCGGGCCGAAAGAGACGCGGTAGCTCTGCGTCAACCGGTGACCCGGCTCGGGTCACCTACTCCTCGAGAACGTTGTCACTGTCTGTGGAGGGCCGCTTGAGTTCCCGGTATTGACAGTTTCTTAAGCCGGGTGCCTACTTTTGACCGAAAGGGGAGGAATTATGCGCAACTTCTCTCTCGTATCGTTTTGTGGCCTTCTTCTCATAACCGTCGCGTGCGGTAGCAGCACGTCCGAGTCGAACGGTGAGATCAATAGCCAGGAAGACGTTCAACGCCTTTTCGAGGCCGTGGTGCCTGATCTGGTGGAGGCGTTCACCGAGCTGGCCAGTCAACTGTCCTTCGCGACGGCGTCGTCGTCGAGCACGGAGAAGCAAGCCAATGGCACCGCGTCCGTGCAATGCCCCGGCGGGGGAGTCTTGAACGTGGACCTCGTCACGGGGGAAGCGACGCTCACCGATTGTTCCGCCGGAGGCGTGACAATCTCCGCACAGCTGCAGCTGTTCGTCACACCCTTCCCTCCATCTTCGTATGAAGCGTTCTTCAACGGAACATTGATGGTTAGTGGCAGCTTCACCGGAACGGTCGTGGTCAACCAGGCGTTTATTCAGTGGACCGACCCCGCCACCGTGGAAAACACGTTCTGGCAGGTCACGGTGACCGTCAATGACGAAACCTTCACCGTGTTGAGCACTGACTCCGGCGGCAACGGTAACTGCCCGCCGGTCGATGTGCCGGTCGGCTCCGTCAACTTTGGCGGCGACTGTGATGACAGCGCAGACTGCGAAGGCGGTTTGCCTTGCATTGACTGCATTTGCATCTGACAAATGATGATAGAAGAGCCCATGGAGCGTACTAACGACACCCATAGCCTCGCCATCGGCTACGTCCTCTGGATCTTCGGCTTCATGGGCGCGCACCGGTTTTATTACGGTAAACCGGTGTCGGGCACGATCTGGTTCTTCACCGGGGGGCTGCTCCTCATCGGCTGGGTCGTCGACCTGTTCTTGATGCCGTCACTCGAGCGCTCGGCGGACGTCCGATTCGAGGAGGGCCGGTACAGTTACAACGTCGCCTGGGTCCTCCTCACCTTCCTTGGCGCCCTCGGCCTCCATCGTCTGTACATCGGGAAGATCTGGACGGCCGTCCTCTACTTCTTCACCGGCGGCCTTCTCTTCATCGGCGTCCTCTACGACTTCTGGACGCTGAACGACCAGATCGACGAAGTGAATCTCAGCCGGCGCTAGCGTCATAGGCACTGCCACAGGCGCTGACATTGCCACGGGCACCGAACTGTGAATCCACGCGGTCGGTTGTGGTTGTTGACTCACGGTCTTGGATCTCGGATCCCTGATTCCGGGCGATTCTCGCCGCGGTGAGGTTGGCCCGCTCCTTGCAGCGGTACCGAGCATGCGGATCACGCTCGTACTGGGACTCATGTTGGTCTCCGGGTGCATCGCGTACGTACACTCGCCGCCGGGACGCAGCTTTCCGCTCGAGACCTCCAAAGCGCTCTACAAACGCGAAACCGGGATCCAGCTCGAGGCGGGTGGTGGTGTCGGCGCTGACGTAGGTCTTCCGGGGTTCAACTTGCGGGTTCGTCACGGAATCGTCGATAAGCTCGATGGGAGCTTCGAGCTTGGCTACCTGCGCATCAAGACCGACGGTCCGAATCTCGCGAACTCGGATCGGAACCTCGTCACCGGTCGCCTGGGCGTCAAATACGAGATCATCAAGCACATCGCGGTGACTGCAGGCGTGGCCGGGGGCGCATGGGCTGGCGGCACCTTCGTCAGCCCTGACGTTTCGTTGATTTTGGCGTGGGAGAACCCCTACGTCGTGCCGTTCGTCGACGGTGGTGGCTACACCAGTCATCCGCTTGGTGAAAAACCCGTGAGGATCGTCGAGGACTTTTTTCGCGGCAACAGTGAGGTCTTCCGGGTCGCGCCGGTTTTCACGTATGGCTGGACGGCGGGGTTCGGATTGCGGATTCCGCTCGTGCGCAACACGGAGAACGCGACCGCGCCCGCGATCGTTCTTGGCACCCGCTTCCGCGGCGCGATCTACGAGATCCAGGAAGAATTCGGCCGCTTGCTAAGACTCGATAGGCAGCTCTACTGGTACGGCTCGTTCGGTTTCGAGTACGTGTTCGCGCCCCGGCGCTCTCGCTAGCACTGGCTTGGCACTCACAGACTGGATCAGGCGTTCGCGCCTTGGAGCAACTGCTCCGCTGCGGCCCTCGCCTGCTCGGTCACCTGAACCCCGCCCAACATTCGTGCGATCTCCTCCAGTCGCTCGGTGTCCGAGAGCAACCGAATGTCGCTCTTCGTTCTTTCGCCGACCACCTCTTTGTGCACGCGATAGTGGGCGTCTGCGTAGACCGAGATCTGCGGCAGGTGAGTGATGCACAGCACCTGGCTGTGCTGGGCGACGTCGTGGATCTTACGGCCGATCACCTCGGCGACTGCGCCGCCGACCCCGGCATCGACCTCATCGAAGACGTAGAGGCTTGCAGGGCCGAGGCCGGCGAGCACGCGTTTGATCGCCAACATCGAGCGGGAGAGCTCGCCACCGCTCGCGATCTTGCGAAGCGGCTTGGCCTCCTCGCCTCGGTTTGGCGCGATCAGCAGCTCGGCGCGGTCGATCCCGCTCGGCGTAAGACGGGCACCTTCGACTTGAAGCTCTCGCGGGCCGCCTTCGAGCGCAGCGAGCTCGACGGTGACCTTCGCCTCGCCCATGCCGAGCGACGCCAGCTCTTGGCTGATCGCTTTGCTCAGCCGTTTTGCCGCCGCCTGCCGCTTCTTCCTTAGAGAGAGGGCCGCCGTGGTCGCACGCGCCAATGTTTCGTCGTACTCGCGCTGGGCACCATCGACACGCTCCTCGTAACGCTCGAGGGAATCGAGCTCGGTCCTGGCCTGGTCGCGGTGAGCGATGACCTCGGCTCGCTTTCCACCATACTTTCGCTTGATGCGCTGGAGCTGGTCGAGCTGCTCTTCGAGCTGAGCCAAGCGCCGGGGGTCGAAGGAGAGGTCGCGCGCGTAGCGACCGAGCTCCGACGCGGCGTCCTCGAGTTGGACCAGCGCATCCTTGATCTGGTCGGCGATCGCAGCGAGCGCCGGATCAAACCGCGATGCTTGCTGCACCGACGTTGCGATGCGGGAGAGCGACCCGCAAATCGCATCGTCCTCGGCGTAGAGTTGGGCTTCGGCTTCCCCTGCGGCGCTCCCGAGATGCTCCGCGTGCCGAAGCCGCTCGCGTTCGCGGAAGAGCGCATCTTCTTTGTCGAGCACGTCGGCAACGGCGTCGATCTCCCCGATCTGAAACCGAAGCAGGTCCTCTCGGTCGGCGCGGCCACGTTCTTCGGAGACGACCTCTTCGAGCCGGGCTGCCACCTCGACCAACATGGTATGAGCGGCGCCGACCTCTTCGAGCAACCGCCCGTGATCGCCGAAGGCGTCGAGATACGTGAGATGTTGTCGCGGGTCCGCGAGCGAGTGGAACTCGTGCTGCGAGGAGATGTCCGCGAGGCCTTTCGTGACCTCTCGAAGCTGGCCAAGGGTCGCGAGCCTGCCGTTGATGTAAGCGCGTGTTCGGCCTGACGCATTGACCACCCGCCGCACGATCAGCTCGCCCTCGGTTTCGAGGCCCTGTTCCCGGAGAGTGTTGAGCGCGCCGAGGTCACCGGAGACGTCGAAGAGAGCCTCCACCTCAGCCGCCTCCGCGTCGGTTCGGACCACCTCAGGGCGCCCTCGAGCCCCAAGCACCAACTGCAGGGCATCGACCAGGATCGACTTTCCGGCGCCGGTCTCTCCGGTGACGATATTGAGCCCGGCGTCGAGGTCGACTTCGAGCTCCTCGATGATCGCGAAGTTCCGGACGCGCAGACACGTCAACACGAGCAGGCCTCTAGCACAGGCGTTGCGTGGGCGCTGCACAAGCGCTAGCAATCGAGACGAATGGCATCGTCATCCGAAATTCGCGAATCCTTTCTGCGTTTCTTCGAGGACCGCGAGCATGAACGAGTGGCTTCGGGCCCGTTGGTGCCGCCGAACGATCCGACGCTCATGTTCGCAAACGCCGGCATGGTCCAGTTCAAAGACGTTTTCACCGGTAAAGACGAGCGCGCCTACAGCCGCGCAACATCCTCGCAGAAGTGCATTCGCATCAGCGGAAAGCACAACGACCTCGAAAACGTCGGTGTGACTGCGAGACACCACACGTTCTTCGAGATGCTCGGCAACTTCTCGTTTGGCGACTACTTCAAGCGCGAGGCCATTCAGTACGCTTGGGACTATTTCATCGACACGCTGGCGCTCGAGCCGGAACGGATGGTGGTCACCGTCTTCGGCGGCGAGAAAGGCCTCGCGCCAGCCGACGAAGAGGCTTCGAAGATCTGGGCCGACGTGACCGGCTTCTCGAAAGACCGCATCATACGCTGCGGCGCGAAGGACAACTTCTGGCAGATGGGGGACACCGGTCCGTGCGGACCCTGCTCGGAGATCCATTACTGCCTCGGCCTCGACGACGTCGATCCACGGACGTTTGGCGAGGAGCCGGCTCCCGACGGCCGAGGTTGGTTCGAGCTTTGGAACCTGGTGTTCATGCAATTTGACCGACACGCCGAGGGCAAAATGGTGTCGCTCCCTGCGCCGTCCATCGATACGGGCGCTGGCCTCGAGCGCATTGCCGTGGTCTCCCAGGGCGTGCTCAGCAACTACGACACCGATCTCCTCCGGCCGGTCGTCGATCTAGCCTCGGAGATCTCCGGCAAACGCTATCGGTCGAGCCAGTCGGACGACGACATCAGCATGCGCGTCATCGCCGACCATGCGCGAACCACCGCCTTCTTGATTTCTGAAGGTGTTTTCCCCGATAAGGACGGCCGAGCGTACGTCCTTCGACGCGTCATGAGACGCGCGATTCGGCACGGTCATCGCTTGGGGATAGGCGAGCCCTTCCTGCACCACTGCGCACTTCGCGTCGTCGACAACATGGGTGCGGTATATCCACAGCTCATCGAGCGTCGCGCGCTCATCGACGAGATCGCCTCACAGGAGGAGCAACGGTTCCGCCGCACGCTCGACAGGGGCCTCCAACTCATCGACGACAATCGCGAGTGGATCAAGACGGATCGCGCGCGGTCCCTACCTGGTGAGGTGGCCTTCCGTCTTTACGACACCTACGGTTTCCCGGTCGATCTTCAGGAAGTCATCGGTCAGGAGCAAGGCTTCGAGGTCGATCACGCTGGCTTCGCTAAGGAGCTAGAAAACGCTCGCGCACGAAGTCAGGGCTCCAAGGTTGGCGGTAGCGCGGTGGCCGATGTCTATCCGACCGTGGCGGCGCAGGTTGGAACGGTCGAGTTCCACGGCTACGACGCTGAGAGCGAGCGGAGCGAGCTGCTCGCACTCATTTCCGAGGGGGGTGTCGTTTCTAAGCTCGACGCCGGGCAAGTCGGCGAGGTCATCACCCGAGTTACGCCGTTCTATCCAGAGCAAGGGGGTCAGGTCGGAGATCGTGGCCAGATCGAGCTCGATGGATCGCTTTTCGAGGTCGAGGACACCCAGAAACCCGTGGACGGTCTCATCGTGCATCGCGGCCGTGTCGCGTCCGGATCTTTCACGCCGAACGTCGAGGTCGACCTGAGCGTCGATCACGCGGCAAGGAGTGCGACACGTCGCAACCACAGCGCCACGCATTTGCTTCACTGGGCGCTTCGGCAAGTCATCGGCCCGACGGCTGCTCAGAAGGGCTCGCTCGTCGGTCCAGACCGACTCCGCTTCGACTACAGTGGAACGCGACCGCTGGAGCCCACCGAAATCACGGCGATCGAAAACCTGGTGAACCGCGAGATCCTAGAGAACACCAAAATCACGACCGAAGTCCTGCCGATGGATGAAGCCAAGTCGCGGGGCGCGATCGGTATATTCGAGGAGAAGTATGGGAACGTCGTCCGAATGCTGCGGATAGGTCCGTCCCTCGAGCTTTGCGGTGGAACCCATGCCGGCCGCACGGGAGACATCGGGCTCTTCAAAGTCTTGTCCGAAACCGGCCTTGCCGCCGGCGTCCGACGAATCGAGGCGACGACGGGGCTCAACGCGCTTGCTCACCTCCGCGAGGTCGAATCCGAGCTCACAGGTGCGGCGTCGCTACTCAAAGCGCCGGCGCAACAGCTCCGCGACCGCGTTGGGCGGCTCATCGAGCAACAAAAAAAGGCTCAACGCGAGATCGATCGCCTTAACCGATCGATCATGTCGGGGGGGAGCGAGGATCTCTCGGCGGCAGCGCGAAAAGTCGATGGGGCTAGCGTTCTTGGAGCGATCGTTGAAATCGGGGATGCCGGGACGCTTCGTGAGATGGCCGACCAGTTGCGCGACAAGCTTGCGCCTGCAGTCGTTCTCTTGGGCTCGCCCAGCAAGGATCGCAAGAAAGCTCTGCTCGTGTGCAGCGTGTCCAAGGGCCTCACCGATCGCTTTCGTGCAGGTGACATCGTCAAAGCCGCGGCCGCGATCGTCGGTGGCAACGGGGGAGGGCGCTCAGACTTCGCGCAGGCGGGCGGTCCCGACCCGAGCCGCCTCAAAGAGGCCGTCGCGAAGGTCTACGAGCTCGTGGGAGCCCTCTAGGTGACGGTGAAGTCCCAAGTCATCGGCTCGGGGATCAATTCGTATCTGAGTCTCCGCCGCACCAAGTATCCTCTGCACAGCATCGGCCGACTCCTTCGTGGGGGTCGGCGTCGAGTCCGGTTCTATTACCGAGCCGACGATCCCTACAGTCATCTGCTTGCCCAGGTCATGCCGCGGTTCGCGAGCATGTATGGGCTGGACGTTGCGGTCGTTCCGGTTGCAGAATCCGGTCTAGGCGCGCGTCCGGCGCCGGACATGCTCGCCGAGCACGCCATGCGTGACGCGGCTTTGTTGGCCGAATGCTACGGGCTCGATTTCCCTGCACGCCCCGAGCGTCCCCCCGAGGATCGAATTCGACGTGCACATGCGGTCCTTCTCGAGCAGCGGCCGAGCGCAGAGCAGGTCGAGGTTGCGCGACGCGTCGGGGCGGCGGTCTGGGGCGACGATGGAGCCGCTCTCGCAAGCCTCGTCGAGCAGTACGGCGCCGTCTCGGGTGAATCGGTGGGCCCGCTCTTGGAGCGTAACTTCGCTGAGCTGCAACGTGCTGGCCACTATCAGCCAGGCATGTTGAGTTACGGCGGCGACTGGTATTGGGGCATCGATCGGCTTTCCTACCTCGAGAGACGATTACACCAAGAGGGGCTCGACGGTGATCTCGGCCTTGCCGCCGGCGACGTCCCGAGTCTCGCGAGGATGCTCCGCTCGGGCGAAGAGAAGCCGCGCCTTCGGGTGTTCATTTCGTTTCGGAGCCCTTACTCGTATCTCTCACTGCCACAGCTGCGGGATATGCGCGATAACGGACTGATCGACCTCGAGCTTCGGCCGGTGCTTCCGATGGTCATGCGCGGGCTGCAGGTGCCGCGCGCCAAGCGGCTCTACATCGTGCACGACGCGAAACGGGAAGCCGGCCGCTTGGGGATTCCATTCGGCCGGATCTGCGATCCGCTCGGCAAAGGGATCGGCCACTGCTTCGCCGTCTTCTATCGCTGTGCGGTTCCCAAGGGGCTCGAGCTGGAATTCGCGCTGTCCGCTCTTCAAGGGAGTTGGTCGGAGGCGCGGGACATCGCATCGATCTCGGATCTGGTTCATCTCGCCGAGCGCGTCGGCATCGGCGAGGCAGAGGTCAGAGAAGCTCTCGCCGACGACAGCTGGAAGGAGAAGGCGACCGCCAACCGTGAAACCTTGACTCATCTCGGTCTATGGGGGGTGCCATCGATGCAGATCGGCTCGTATTCGACGTGGGGTCAGGACCGACTGCCCCTAATTCGTGCGGCGCTCGCAGGATCCTAGCCGACATGTAGGTCTCTTTCTCGGTGAAAGACTTTACGAGACGCCGATTTCCTGTGACATTTGTTACGTGGCCGTCTCCGAAGAGAAGCTCTCTGAGCTCGAAGAAGCCCTTGCCGAGCTAGGGAAGGACGACGACGAGGTTTCAGCGGTTCTTCGCCGTTTTGAAGGAGGCGAGCCAGCGGACTTGGCGGCGGTCGATGGCGAGCTAGACGGCCTCGCCGACGGCGCCAGCATTGCCCCGATCCTGAGGGAAGCATCGAGCGTCGACGCTCAAGACCGGCAGCATTCGGAGCCGGCGCACGAGGCGTGGGATGGCGAGAATACGGAGGTAGAGATCATCGATCCCTCCGACGACTTCGTGTTGCTGGTCGACGAGGACGATCTCGAGGAGCTCGAAAGAGCGGCCGTCGAGGTTCCCAACGTTACCGTGCCACCACCACTACCTGGCCAAAAGGTGGCGCAAAAAGAAGATGACGAGGAAGACGAAGGCTTCTTCAAGAAACTCTTCGGGTCACGTCGAAGCAGCAACCGTCCCTGAACGCCGCCATCGGCTAGACGGCCTGCGGCCTCAGTTTGTCCCGCCTCACCGCCCTCACACTATCGCCTAAAAATAGAACGTTCCGCCGAATGTGAGGAGTGCGCCGCCGGAGGTGTCGGAGGAGCGCGGGCCGTCGAGGAACTCGGGCCGCGGATCGTTGTCGATCCGGTGTCGCAACACGCCCCTCACGTCGGTATTGAGCGCGAATCCGGGAGCGAGTCGGAACTCGAGACCCACGCCTGCTTGACCACCCGCATGCGTCATGTTGCGAACCTCGTTGAAGGATTCCTTCTTGCCAAAGGACAGTCCCGCACCGAGCAGCACGTAGAACTGCACCTTGCTCTTTGGATTGACGAAGAACAGGAAGTTCGTCGTCACGGGGACTTCTCTGCGGAAGTCCCCATCGTAGTCGTTGCCTGCGAAGTAGCCGGAGCCGAGGTCGATTCCGAAGTGGGGGGCAGGTCGAAAGCGAAGGGCGCCATCGAACCCACCCATTCTGACGCTCGGCCCGAACGTGCCCGCGACGTCGAAGTGGAGGCCGACCTTTCGCTCACGATCCTTGGGCGGCGCCTCCTTCACGACCCGAGCGGGTGCGGCTGCTTTCTGCCGCACGACGACCACGGTGGGCGGCTTGGTCCTTACGACGACTTGTGACGATGAATCACTTGGCGGGGAAACGATGACGTCGGCTTGGGCCGTCGCGACGGTGGTCAGGACGGCGGCTAACGCGAGCACGGGAAGAAAGACGAGTCGGTGCATGGCTACCTCTTTCAGCTTCTACGAGGCAGGCGCCGCAAACATTCACCCCGTAAAGCGACTTCGTCGCCACGGGGCGGGGCCCCTCCTGGCCCGTTGGGTTGGGAATGCTGGTGATCTGGGGGTAGCTGGGCGCTACTGCAGCGACCGGCGGTCCTCGAGGGCGCGGCCGAGGGTCACCTGATCGGTGAACTCCAGCTCACCCCCGTGGGGGACTCCAGCAGCGATCCGCGAGACCCGAACGGAGGACGAGGAGAGCGTGTCCGCCACGTAGAGAGCCGTAGCTTCGCCTTCGACATTCAACGGGGTTGCGACGATGATCTCTCTCACCCCGCCTTCGCGGATGCGTCGTTCGAGCGCATCGAGGGGCAGCTGGTCCGGGCCTATGCCATCGAGTGGCGCGAGCAAACCATGCAGCACGTGATATCGGCCGCGAAAACTGCCGAGCGCTTCGAGGGCGATCAGGTCAGGAACCTTTGCCACGACACAAATGATCGACTCGTCCCGCCTTGGGTCTTTGCATATCGCGCAGCGCAACTCGGCGCCGTAGTTGCCGCACACTTCGCATCGGGTGACATCGTCGTGGATCGTGCTCAGCGCCTTGCCGAGCGATTGCGCATACTGAGCATCGCCCTCGAGCACGTGAAAAGCGAGTCGAGCGGCGGTCCGTTCACCGACCCCCGGTAGCCTCGAGAGAAGCGCGATCAAGGTGGCGATGGGGTCGTTTGGCGCCATTGCTCACCCGAGCCCTGGAATACTGAGTCCCCCGGTGACCTTGTCGATCTCTTGGTCCAAGTACTCGCGGGCCTTTGACAACGCCGCGTTCGCTGCGGCCACTACCAGGTCCTGCACCATCTCGAGCCCCTCCTCGTCGAGAAGCGCTTCGTCGATGCGCACCTCGACGAGCTCCGGGGCGCCATTCGCGATCGCGGTGACTTTGTCGTTTCCTACGCTCGCCTCGAACTTCTCTTCTTTGAGCTCTTCTCGGCGTTTTTCGACCTTGCGCTGCATGCGACTCGCCTGTCGCATCAGCTCTCCCATTCCGCCACGAAAGTTCATCAGGTCCTCTCAGTCTGCTTCGATGTGCACGTTCAGCTTCCCAGCTGACTCCGGAAATACGTCCATCGCATCGCGCACACGCGGGTGATTGAGCGCTTCTTTGCGTTTGGCGTCGACCTCGGCTTCTCTGCGCTGTGCCGCAACTGCTGCCACGGTTTTGGGCGCGCCCTCGTGCGGAGCGTCGAACCGTATCTCGATGTCCGGGCGACCACCTAGTTGCTCCTCGGCCACTCGCTTGATCGCCTCGATCGATTCGGGGGACTCGGCCTGTCGCCCGTAGAACGACCCATCTTGAAAAGACAAGACGATGCGATCCGGGCCTACGGCCTTAGGCACCCCATGCTCGAGCACGGCTGCCAGCGCGGGCTGCTGCCTTTGTAGGCTACCGACCAAGCCTTCCCATTCCTGAAGCGCAGCACGACGAATCGGAGTCAGCACATCGCCGCTGCTAGTTTGAAACCCTCCTGAGTGCCGCGTGGCCGGCTTGATCGGCTGGTTCGGATCGGGCGCGGGCGTTTGGGGTTTGGGCTCGGGAGGTTGGTTCGGAGTCTCGGCCTTGACCGGGGGCTGCTTACGCGGCTTCTCAGCGGGCTTTCGTGGTGGCGGCTTACGTGTGCCTCCGCCGCCCGGGTCGGATTCGCCTTGAAGCGTGTCGAGTCGGGCAAGAAGCTCGGCTACCGACTGAAGAGGGGGCCTGGTGGCGACACGCACCAATCCCATCTCGAGCATGAGCTTGGGGTTCGGGCTTTGCGCCATCTCATCCATCACCGTCGAGGTCGCACGAAACACGCGCTGCAGCTCGAGGATGTCGACGTTCTCGATGAGCGCTTGTGCCGCATCGCGTTCTTCCGGAACCCATTCCGCGGGATCGCCCGCATCGAGCTTCAACACTACGAGGTCGCGGACGAGCTGCAGCAGCTGGCGTGCGAAATGCTGCATGTCGACGCTCCGGTCCGCAAGACCATCTACGGCGGCGACTACTGCGGCCCCATCAGCGCGAAGAACTGCCCCTGCCACGCCGTAGAGGGCTTCGCGGGCTGCGATTCCGAGGCTCGTTGTCACCGTGTCTGCGGTGATCCGCTCGTCGGAGACGGCTACCAGTTGGTCGAGAAGGGTGAGGGCGTCGCGCATCGAGCCCGCAGCCTCTCGCGCCACGACCGAGATGGCCTCTTCGTCCGCCGACAGGCTTTCCTCGGCTAGGATTTCTCCGATTCGCCCAGCGATCAGACGGTGGGGAATCAAGCGGAAATCATACTGCTGGCATCGCGATCGGATCGTGACCGGCACTTTGTGGCTTTCGGTCGTCGCGAAAATGAACTTCACGTGGTCCGGTGGCTCTTCGAGGGTCTTCAAGAAGGCGTTGAAGGCGCCAGCCGACAGCATGTGCACCTCGTCGACGATCACGATCTTGTAGCGATCGCGCTGAGGCCGATACGGAAGCGACTCTTGCAAGCGCCTCACGTCTTCGACGCTGTTGTTCGAGGCGCCGTCGATCTCCTGTACGTCGACGTCGACCCCTGCGGTGATGTCGCGGCACGGGTCGCACACGTTGCACGGCGTGGGCGTTGGGCCTTCTTCGCAGTTGAGCGCTTTGGCGAGGATTCGGGCAGTGGTCGTCTTGCCGACCCCTCGCACGCCGGTGAAGAGAAATGCGTGAGCGACCCGATTCGACTGGATGGCGTTCTCGAGCGTACGCGCGACGTGCTCTTGACCCACCAGATCTTCGAAGCTTTGCGGGCGATACTTTCTTGCGAGAACGGTGTACGCCATCGAGCAAGCGAGCCTATCACGGAGACGGAGTGGGTGCAGCCGGGTTACTGCTCCTGGTCTTCTTCGTCCTCGGCGTCTTCTAGCTCGTCTTCTAGCTCGTCTTCTAGCTCGTCTTCTAGCTCGTCTTCTGGCTCGTCGGTCTCTTCTTCGTCCTCGGCGTCCTCGTCGAGTCCCTGCGCCTCACGCATCATCTCTTCCATGGTGGGCATACCGGAACCTTCGGTTTCGCCATCTTCGCCGTCACCGTCCATCATCATCCCGCTTTCGCCGCCCATGATCGCGTTCCCAAGGCCGATCGAAAGTTGCGGGTACCACGTAATGAGGCCGAGGCCGATCAGCATCAGGCCGACGAACGGCGCGACCGCACGAATGATGTGACCGATGCCCCTCTCCCAAAGAGCGCTCGCCACGAAAAGGTTGAGCCCAACTGGCGGGGTCAGATACCCGATCTCGAGGTTGACGATGAAGATGATGCCGAAGTGCATGGGATCGACGCCCATCGATTCGGCGATGGGGGCCAACAGCGGCACGAAGACGAACATCGCGCTCAAGATGTCCATCATCATTCCCACCGCGAGAAGCATGGCGTTGAGCAGCAAGAGGAATTGCCACTGCGCGAGGTCCTTCGCCTGGATCCACTGGACCATCTGATCGGGGATTTCCTCCTTTTCGAGGAACTCGCCGAGGGCGAGAGCCATGATCAAGATCACCAGGAAGGAACCGAGAAAAACGCCTGTCTCGCCAAAGATGGTGGGGACGTTCTTGAGTGTCAGTGCGCGGTGTAACCAGACCTCGACGACGACTGCATATACGACGCTGATGGCGGCAGCTTCAACCGCGTTGAAGATACCGCCGTAGATGCCACCGAGGATCAACAGGGGGAACATCAATGCCCAGAACCCGTCTCGGGTCGCTTCTACCAATTTCTTGAACTTGAACGGTGAGGTAGGGACTTTGTCGACGAGCCCCTGGTAGAACGAGTATCCGATCAGGATCGAGCCCATGACGAGGCCCGGACCGAAACCCGACGCGAATAGGCGCTCCACTTCGATGACGGCGCCCTGGTTGACGATCGGGTACACGATCATTGGAATCGAAGGCGGGATGAGGATCCCGAGCGAGCCCGCCGAGGTGAGAAGACCGTGCGAGAATCGCTCTTGGTAGCCCGCCGCGACGAGGGCAGGTCCCATCATCGAACCGATGGCGACCACCGTAGCTGGGCTCGAACCGCTGATCGCCGCAAACAACATGCAGGCGATGACCGCGCTCATGGCCATGCCGCCCGGTACCCAGCCGATGAAGGCCTGCGCAAAGTCGACGAGACGTTGACTGATCTGCCCCTTGCTCATGACCGCGCCGCTCATGATGAAGAAGGGAATCGCGAGCAGCGTCGGACTGTCAGCCAGACTTCGAATGCCCTCGATGAGAATCGTGAACTCGACGGGTTCACGGAAGCCGCTCCAGAGGAAGAGGGCCCCTAGAGTGCCAATTCCGATCAAAACGAAGAGCGGCGAGCCAACGATTGCCGCAGCCAGAATGGCTGCCGCGAGAAGGCCACCCTTACCCAAGAAGGGTAGAAACAGGATCAGCCCGACGAAGATCAGAAAGGGGAGCTTGCGCTTCTTGACGTCGGTCATTTCTGCGCTCCCTGCGTCGTCGCCTTCGTCTGCGTCGCCGCCACGAGGGCCTCTTCTTCGGGCGCAGCACCATAGCTACCACCGAGCACTGCGCTGACTGCAGCCGCGATGTAGCGCAGCATCGTCATGGCGAACGCTGCGGGCACCGCGATCGTGGCTATCCAGTCGGGGATGTTGGTCTGCTCAAAACGACCCTCGAGCGTCAGGGCTTCCTTGGCGTAGATGTAGCCGAGGAGCGCTATGAAGAAGCAGAACGCCGCGGTCGACAGAAAACCGATCGCCTCGCTCCAGCGCGCCAACGACGGCGGTACGATGCGTTTGAGCGCACCCATTTGGATGTGCTTTCCCTCGTGTGCGCACACACTGGCACCAATGAAGCCGACCCAGAGGAGCATGATCAACGAAAGCTCTTTTGACCAGCTATAGCCATCCGGGAAGTAGTTCCTTGCGATCACTACGAATATTGCCGTGACGAGGATGAATGCGAAGAGCTTTCGCGGCCAATGTGGATCGCGGCGCTGGATCAACCGGTAAAGCCAAGGCGCCGCACAAAGAGCGTACAGCAACGTGTAGAACCAGCGGGATTCGACCTGGGGCTGGATCATCGTCCACCCGAGCGCGCCGAGGGCAGCGGCTGAAAGGATGGTGTAGATCACCGGCTTGCTCTTGGACGCTTGTCCTCCCGCGGTCGCGTGTTGCTCAGCGGTCCAGAACGCAAAGTAGAGCAGCCCAACGCCGATCACCACGCTGGCGATCGGCCCAGCCACGGTCAGTCGTTCGATCGCCTCTGGGCTCTCGATGCCGAGAATGCGTGCGGTGAGCTCTGCGACTTTGCTGTCCGGCGCGGCGAGGCGCCGATACACGACGTCGAGAAACACCATGGCGCAAGAAAGCCCGAGGAACGTCCAGAGGATTCCCATCTCGAAGGCGAAGATCCAGTCGTCGATTCGCCTCAGTACTCGAAACGGCCCCTGATAGGGGCTTTCGCCGCTGGGTTCTGCCATGGGGCCAGACGGTACGGGTGATCGCGCTGACGATCAAGACTTGATGCGGTAGGGTCCTGAGCGGCGCATGCGTACAGTCATCCATTTCGACATGGACGCCTTTTTCGCGTCGGTCGAGCAGCTCGACGACCCGGAGCTCCGGGGAAAGCCCGTGCTGGTCGGGGCCCGATCGAAGCGCGGGGTGGTCACCGCCGCCTCCTACGAGGCAAGGCCCACAGGGGTTCGGTCTGCGATGTCGATGGTCGAAGCGCTTCGCCGTTGTCCCGGGGCGGTCGTGGTCCCCCCGCGCCGGTCCCGTTACCTGGAGCTGAGTCGCCAGGTGTTCTCAGTCTTTCGAAGATACACCCCTTTGGTGGAGGGTCTGTCGGTCGACGAAGCGTTTCTAGACGTTTCCGGCAGCAGAGCACTGTTCGGCGATGGCGAACACATCGCGCGACGCATCAAACGCGAGATTCATGGGGAGATCGGTCTCACCGGCTCCGCAGGCGTGGCCCCCAACAAATTCGTCGCCAAGATCGCCAGCGATCTCGATAAGCCCGACGGGCTGGTCTTAGTTCCGACCGGCAGTACGGCGGACTTCTTGGCGCCCCTCCCACTCGAGCGGATGTGGCGCGTGGGACCCAAGGCCCGTGTGAGGCTCCGCGCAGCGGGTTTCCAAACGATCGGGGACTTGGCCCGAGCGGACGCCGGCACGCTCGAGCAACTACTCGGGAGCTGGGGATCTGTCGTCCGCGATTTGGCTCGAGGGATCGATGATCGTCCTGTCGTCGTCGGCGCCCCGCCCAAGAGCCTCGGCAGTGAAGAGACCTTCGAAACCGATCTCCGGACGCGCGACGCGCTGCTCAAACCGATCTTGCGGCAGTCGATGCGGGTGGCCGACCGTCTGGTCGAACAGGGGCTTTGGGCCAGGGTAGTCACGTTGAAGATCAAGTACCGCGATCATCGCATTCGGTCCCGCCAGATGAAACTCTCGGGGGTGGTCTCCGACACCGATGCGATCTTCGACGCGGCATCAGAGCTGCTCGGGCGGTTTGACGATCTGGCTTACGGCGTGCGCCTCACAGGTGTCTCGGTTTCCAATATGACGAAAGTCCCAGACGAAGAGCTCTTTCCGGATGCCGCGCGCGAACGCCGCGAGCGTCTGGCGGCCACCGGCCATGCGTTGCGAGAACGATTTGGGACCGCCGGGCTCACGCGTGCGTCGCTGATCCGAGAACCGAGCGTCAAGCGCGATTCGCATACCTAGAAAACGCGTCTAACCGCTAGGCACTTCTCGTCGCGTTGACACACCGGTATCGGCCCCTTAAGGTTGAGCTGTTGCGTGAGCGGGACGCAATAATGCAGGAGCCTCCACGGATGAACGCGCGTCATACCAAGTTCATCTTCGTCACAGGAGGTGTTGTCAGCTCGATCGGAAAAGGTCTTGCGGCCGCCTCGATGGGGGCTCTCCTCGAGGCGCGCGGTTTGCGCGTCACCAACATCAAGCTCGACCCCTACATCAACGTCGACCCCGGCACGATGTCGCCTTATCAGCACGGCGAGGTCTTCGTCACCGATGACGGAGCCGAAGCCGATCTGGATCTCGGTCACTACGAACGCTTCACCAAGGCGACGATGACCAAGGCCAACAATTTCACCACCGGGCGGATCTACGATTCGGTGATCTCGAAAGAACGTCGTGGCGAGTATCTAGGTGCGACGATTCAAGTGATTCCTCACATCACCGACGAAATCAAAGCCCGGGTCAAGGAGGCGACTCGCGACGTCGATGTGGCGATCGTCGAGATCGGTGGCACGGTGGGTGACATCGAGTCTCTTCCCTTTCTCGAGGCCGTTCGTCAGCTGCGGGTCGAGCTAGGCCCTCAAAACAGTGTTTCGGTGCACGTGACCCTCGTGCCTCACATTGCCGCGACAGGCGAGCTCAAGACCAAGCCTACTCAACACTCTGTTAAGGAGCTTCTCGGCCTCGGGATTCAGCCCGAATTGCTCCTATGCCGCGTCGATCGGGAGCTTCCCCGGGCCCTGCGAGAGAAGATCGCCCATTTTTGCAACGTGCCGGTCAATGCCGTCATCGCGGCGCCGGATGTCCGTGTGATCTATGAGCTGCCCCTGACCCTGCACGCGCAAGGTCTCGACCGTCTGCTCGCCGAACGACTCAACATCTGGGCGCGCGACCCGGACCTTTCGGTGTGGCGATGGACCGTCGACCGTTACCTCTCACCCGGTCGAGGGAACGTCTCGATCGCGCTCGTCGGCAAGTACGTCCATCTTCGAGATTCATACAAGTCTCTTCACGAAGCACTCATTCATGCAGCGCTCGAGTGCGACGTGAAGCTCGAGCTCGACTATGTCGATAGTGAAGACCTCGAACGACTCGAACTGGAAACCTTGTTGGGTAAACACGATGCAATCTTGGTGCCCGGCGGATTCGGAGATCGCGGTGCCGAGGGCAAGGTCCGCGCCATCCAGTATGCGCGGGAGAACAACATCCCATTCTTTGGCATCTGCCTCGGGATGCAAATGGCCGTCGTGGACTACGCGCGCAATGTGTGTGGTTTGAGCGGCGCGAATAGCGCCGAATTCGATCGCGACGCAGAACACCTCGTGGTCGACATCATGCCGGATCAGCGAAACGTCGAAGACAAGGGCGCGACGATGCGGCTCGGCGCCTATCCATGCACGATCAAGCCCGACTCGCTTGCGGCTCAGATTTATGGTGTAACACAGGTCAGCGAACGTCACCGTCACCGGTACGAGGTGAACAACGCGTATCGTGAACAGCTCGAGCGGGGTGGCTTGGTGCTTTCGGGCGTGTCCCCCGATGACCGCCTCGTCGAGATGGTGGAGCTCCCTGGTCACCCGCACTTCGTCGGGTGTCAATTCCACCCCGAGTTCAAGAGCAAGCCCCACCAGCCGCATCCGCTCTTTACGAGCTTCGTGCGGGCGGCCGTCGAGCGTCATGCCCGACGCGAGCGGCCTGTGAGCGAAGCCACTGAAGCCCACATGAACTGAGCCCTCTGCATTGGCCTCTAACGGGTAGATGGACTGGCCAGGCGCTCAGGTCTAGGATCACCTGGTGACTGGCCCGCGCCGAAAATGGCTGACCATACCGACCCGCATCGTCCTCGGGTACATGGTGGTCCTCGTCGCATTCGGCGTTGTCGGCGGCTTTAGCTTCTTCCAGCATCATCGGACCTCGCAAACGCTCGGGCTCCTTCAAGATGGGTATCTGCCCCTGGCCCTCACCCTCGGGCAAGCTAAAGCGACGCAGAGCGTCTACGCCAACCTGATCGAGCGCGCCCTCGAATCCGAACGGAGCGGGCCTACGAAAGCATGGCTCCGGGCTGCACTGCGGATCAGGCCATCGACGCTTCGCCGCGCGTACGAAGGTGTCGAGCACGCCGAGGCGCTAGCCACCGATCTAGGGACACCAGCGCCGCTTCGCTCCGTCCGGAGGGAGCTCAACGCGATCGCGACCGCCTACGAAAAGATCGACGGGCAGTACGAGCAGCTCTTCAATCTGGTCGACGACGACCCCGAGGCCGTCGAGGCGCTTCTCACCGAGCTTCGAGGTACCGAACAACGGATCGAGCGCAACTATGACCGTGCTTCGCAAAGCGTCCAGCAGCGGATCTCGCGAACGAGCGCACTCGCCGCCGAGCAAGAGAAGCAAGCCACATTTCTCTTGGGCATTCTCGGGCTTCTGGCATTGGTCGTGGGCGTCGCGGTCACTTTTCTTTCGCAGCGACTTCTTCGTCCGATTCCGCTGTTACATGAACGTGTCGCTGCCGTGGCTCGGGGTGACCTTTCAAGCGCAGTCGACATCAAGCGTAACGACGAGCTAGGTCAGCTGGTTGCCGAGTTCGAGCGAATGGTGCAGGCGCTCGCCGCCCGTGACCAACGGCTGCGAGAAGCTGCGCTCGCGGAGCAGCGACTCCAACGCATGCAGGTGCAGATCGTGGAGGCCCTGCGCGCGGCGATCGTCGTGATCGACCGTGACCGTGTCATTCGAACGACCAACCCGGCGGCCGAAGAGATTCTCGGTGTCAGCAGTCGTGAAGTAGGCTCCTCCATCGACGAAACTTCGCTCTTGAGACGATTCCCGGCGCTTGGTGCAGCCATCGAGCAAGTCGCTGTCGGGGGCTCCGCGCTCACCCTAGAAGGTGAGCCTATTGCGGGCTTCACGGAGCGGTTGGTTGATGTGCTCGTGACGCCTTTCGGCGACGAGGCGGGTCCCGAAGGGATGCGCGGTGTGCTAGTCGTCGCAGACGACGTGTCGGATGCGGTCGCCACCAAGTCGCGCCTCATTCAGACCGAGCGCCTCGCGGCGATAGGGCGCATGGCCGCACATGTGACACACGAAGTCCGAAATCCCCTCTCTAGCATCGGACTAAACGTCGACATGCTAGGCGACGAGCTTTCGGATGCGGATGCCGAGAGCACGAAGCTGATGGAGTCGATCCAGCAAGAGCTCGAGCGATTGGAGAGCATCACCGAAGAATACCTTCGACTCGCCCGTCTTCCCGAACCGTCCCTCACGCCGGATGATCCGACGATCTTGCTACGCGATACCGCGGATTTTGTGCAGCGCGAAATGGACGCGGCAGGAGTGGAGCTCAGCGTCGACCTGGCGAGCCAGCTTCCCGAGGTCGCGATGGACGAGCCCCAGCTCCGACAAGCGCTCCTCAATCTTCTTCGCAATGCCCGGGAGGCCATGCCTGAAGGCGGCACCGCCAAGCTAGAGGCGACACGGTACGAGGGTGGAGTTCGGGTGCAGGTTCACGATGAGGGTGCCGGGATCAGCGAAGAAGACCGCGAGCACGTGTTCGATTTGTTCTACACGACGAAAGAGCGCGGTACCGGGTTGGGCCTTCCACTGACGCAGCAGATTGTAGTGGCCCATGGCGGGAACATTGCCTGCAAGCCGCGCCATCCGCACGGGACGACATTCGAAGTGTGGTTGCCCCCAGCCGCGCAGACGACTACCGGTTCGCCCGTGCGGAGGGTTGGATGACCAGAACAGACGGACGCGCCTATGACATGCTGCGCCCCGTGTCGATCGAGCCGAACGTGCAGCGTAATCCCGAGGGATCGGTCCTCTACCGTTGTGGCGATACGACCGTCTTGATCGCGGCGTCGGTGGCCGAGGGAGTTCCCGACTGGATGCGAGGATCGGGGCAGGGATGGCTCACCGCGGAGTATGCGATGCACCCACGCGCAAACCCCGACCGCAAGCGACGGGACGGGCGCAATGGTCGGATCGACGGGCGCACCTCCGAGATTCAGCGTTTGGTGGGGCGCGCGCTTCGGGCCGCGATCGACTTCGACAAGCTCGGGGAGCGCACGATCACCGTCGATTGCGACGTCCTCGACGCCGACGGAGGCACGCGGACAGCATCGATTACGGGAGGAATGGTGGCGACAGCCATCGCGCTCGACAAGCTTCGGGCCACCGGTTTGGTGAGGAAGGGCGTTCTTCGCGAATCGATTTCGGCGATCAGCGTCGGGCTTCTGGAAGGGCGACCGATGCTGGACCTTTGTTACGTCGAGGATCGAGACGCTGCAGTCGATCTAAACGTCGTTGGCACCCCCAACGGCGGTGTCGTCGAAGTGCAGGGGACAGCCGAGGGTGCGCCGATCGCCCGTGAGCAACTCGACCAGATGATCGACCTCGCACTCGGCTCACTGCCAGCTCTTGCCGAGCAGCAGGCACAGGCGCTTCGTGTCCTCGAGATCGACATCGATCGCCTGCTTCCGTGATGCGAATCATCCTGGCCACTAGCAATGCCGGGAAGTTGGCGGAGTACGAGCGCCTTCTTGCCGGCGTTCCCGACGTGGAGCTCGAGTCCCTGGAGTCTCTCGCGGGGCTCGTTCACGTGGTGGAAGACGGGGATACTTTCCACGCGAACGCGCTCAAGAAGGCGCGTGCCGTCGCTGCCGTGACCGGCGTGCCAAGCATGGCGGACGACAGCGGGCTCGAGGTCGACGCCCTTGGCGGACGGCCTGGAGTGCATTCGGCCCGTTATGCGGGAACCGATGCGACCGCCGCGCAGAACAACGAAAAGCTGCTCCAAGAGTTGAGCGGCGTTCGGGGCGATGAACGGACCGCTCGATTTCGATGCGCGATCGTTCTCGTCGACGGCAAAGGACGTGAGCTCTTGGTCGCCGAGGGGGCGTGCGAAGGCCGCATCGCCGCGTCTCCACGCGGGACTCATGGATTTGGCTACGACCCGTTGTTCATCGCACACGGACACCAACAAACGATGGCTGAGCTCCTGCCCGAAAAAAAGAACCAAATCAGTCACCGCGCCAAAGCAGCTACAAAGCTGGTTGCCGGCCTACGCGAGTTGCAGAAGCCTTAGGCATCGGCTACCAACTCCGCCCAAGCTCGAAAGAAATCGACTTGGCCTCGGGGTGTAGCACAGCCTGGTAGTGCGCATGCTTTGGGAGCATGAGGTCGCTGGTTCGAATCCAGTCGCCCCGACTAATCATTTCAAGGGCTTGCGGCGCTACGGATCTTGGCGATCGGACCTCGTTGACCTGACGTTGACGTGAGGGGGCGCAACGGGCCGCAACGCCTCGACTAATCGGAGCTGCGCCTGGGCTCCGAGGTGGGCTTAGACCTCCGTGCTCTGCGCCGAGCTGCGCTTGGATCGCCTTGATGGACTGGCCGCCGGTGGCGGCCTGGCTGGCCACCGAGTGGCGGCCGATGTGGTGATGGCTGAGCTCCCGTAGCCCGAGTGCCCGCTGCACGGTGCGGAGCGGGCGTTTGTGGCTGTCGAGGTGAACCGGGAAGGTACCGTCCCGGGAGAAGAGAAACTCCTCTCCCGCGTAGCCTTGCCGGATGTGCCAACGGATCGCGTCGACAACGTCTGGTGTCAGCGCGAGCGTCAGCGCTTTGTTGCTCTTGCGCGGGCCGAGAAGCGCTGGGCGCTCCTTGGTGCCCCGTTGGACCGCCCGGTCGACGGTGAGCTGGGCCCGGATGTCGCGGATGCGGCTTTTGGAGATGGCGTACACCTCGCCGGTCCGCAAACCGAGTCGGGTGGTGAGGTAGAAGAACGCGTACCACCTCGGCTGCATGCGGAACATGCCGTCGAGAAGGCGATCGCGCTCCTCTTCGGTGTACCACTCGGCTCTGGCTTCGGGGACGCTTTCCATCGGCACGTACGGCACCGATGCGAGAAGCCCCCGCTTCCACACAAACCGAAGGATGGCCCTCACCAGTGAGAGCCGGTGATTCCTCGAGCTCGGGGCGAGCCGTCTCGGCAAACTCTGCTTGAGGCGATATCTGATGGAGGCTATATCGGAGACATCGGGATTCTGGAGCGTATTCTTCCTGCTGTTGATTGTGGCCATACAACTCGGAGCGGCGGTCGGATTCGTTTGGCTCGTTGCGCGCTTTGCCACGCGCAAGACTGCTGCCAAGACCGACACTCGACTCCTGGACTTGGAACAGCGCATCGCGCGTATCGAGCGCTCGACCCCTCCTGAGTCCAATACTGGGTAGGGGCACTCTATGAGTGCGGTGGTGGATGCGGAGACGGGAGTGGTCGTGCAGCGCATGGACTACGATGCGTTTGGACGAAGGGATGCCTGAATTTCCTGCTGGCGCGGAGCCTAGACGAGTACGCACGTTGGGCTTAAACTACGTCAAATGGGAACCCGGTCCGACATTCATGCGTTGATCGATACACTGGCCGACGAGGAGCTCGACGCGGTGCGTGCGGTTCTGAATGCCGTTCGCGCCGAGGATGGTTTTGAGAGCCTGAGCGAAGACGACCTAGAAAGACTTCGGGCATCGGTGCGGCGTGGGCTGGCGCAAGGTGAAGCGGGCAAGGCCCGTCCAATTGAAGACTTCATGAAAGAACTGTGAGTTTTCGCGTCCGCATTTCGCCCGAAGCGGAGCGGCAAGTGCGCGAGCTCGAGGCTTGGTGGGCTGCGAACCGGCCGGCTGCCCGAACGACCTTCAGAGAAGCATTCAGCGCAGTAGTTGGTCACATCTCCCGGATGCCTGGTATCGGACGACCGTGCGACGATATTCAGTTGTCTGGCGTGCGGCGGTTGTTGATCGAGGGCACACCTTACGCAGTCTTCTATTCGGTAGACCGCGAAGCGACCGAGATTCTCATCGCCGCCGTTTGGAGTCGCGCACGAGGCAGCAGTCCGCCCGTGCCCTGAGGGGCAACCGCGCTATTCCCATTGCCGCGAGCCTTTCAATCTCCGCCTATTTGCGACATGCTGCTGAGCAGCGGCATGCCTTCGACACCATCGATTCGCTTCCTCGCTGTGTTGCTTCTCGTGGGCGTCGCCGGCGTGACACCCGTACGCTCGGCGAGCGCCGACGTCCCGTTTCCGGTCACCCTGCGTCATTCATTGCTCGCAACCGAGGCGCTCACCATCTCAGAAGAAGTCGAGCTCAAGTGGGTCCGTCCCACCGATCCGGATACCGTCACGCGGGTGGGCGAAAGACGCGCGATGCGAGGCCTCCTGTTGCTCGCCACCGGCCTACCACCGCTCGTGCTCGGTGCGATATTGACCGGCTTCAGCCGGCCCGCCCAGGATGACAATTGCTACCTTTCGAACGATACGCTCCGGACCAGCACGGCCGCCGGGCTGAGCATGACCATCGTCGGCGGCGGACTCTCAATAGGAGGCATCGTGGCTTTGCTCCGCGCCTCCAAGGCGGCGCGCGCTGCCCCAAAGTCGCGAAAGGCTCGTGGGGTGCTCGCCGCGGCAGGTCTCGGAAGCATCGCGGCGAGCACGATCATTTTTGGCTTCGGAATGGGCGACCTCGTCACTTGCTGGTCGTCCTAGTACCGACCGATTCGCGAGCCGAAAGAGCTCGGGAAGCATCACTTCTGGGTGAGGGACTTCCTGATCCGGGCGTCGACCTCGTTCCGGGGATCGTCAACGCCTCGTGTTCTTGCTCCGGGAGGGCCAAGGCGTCGTCGAGGATCTTTTTGATCGGTGAGGGCACGAGCTTGGTGTGCGCGGACTCAATACCAGCCGAATCACGCCGGGGGGGGCGTGGCGCTCGTTGACCTGACGTTGACGCAGCGATGTGAAACGAGATGATATCGAGTGACGAACCGCAGACATGGCGATGAGTTTCGTTGGTTTGCGGGATGTCGGTTTTGGTCGGCTTCGTTGCTTTGGGAGCATAAGGTCGCTGGTTCGAATCCAGTCGCCCCGACCAGTGATTACGAGTGGTTACGCGTTTCGTGGTTTTCGAGTTGGCCTCTCGTTGACCAAATATTGACCACGATGGGGCGGCGACGCCGGTTCAAGCGCCCTGACGAGGCGCAGTTGAGCACTGCTGCCAAGGTGCGCGTACACCTCGGTGCTCTGGGCGGAGCGGTGCCCGAGGTGAGCCTGGGCGCGAGTTTCAGCGATTCCCCGCCCCGGGCGTGGAACGCGGCGTGCCATGGAGCGGCCCTCTATCGCACCATGAACCAGAGCTGAGGGAAGCTGCCCCCCGTCGCGCCTCCGGCGAGAACAGCATAGGCCCCGGTCGGAGATACGCTACCCACCAGCGTCGTCCCCCCGGCAATCAACTCCAGCGTGCCGTTCGGAAAGACTATGTACGGGTCGTTGGTCACGAGAGGAGGCCACGGCCCCACGACGCCGTCGACGTTGATCGTGCCGCCCACGTCCGTGGTCAGCGTACTCACGCCGTCGGAGCTGCCCGTCCCGGTGAACGAGCTGAAATTCGGCGGCGGAGTGGCCGCGTCGGCAACGAATGCAACGATGTGATAGTTGCCGGAGAGCGCGGACGCCGAGGCCGCGGCGCTCTGCCGAATCAGGACGACGAGGCAGGTCGGCTCCGCGACCGTCCCCCCTGTCAGCACGACGAGGTCGCCCCCCAGGAGGATCCCCCCCCGGGTCGGAACCTGACCCGGTCCGACGGTGGTGTACGTGGTCGTTCCGTCGGCCGCCACAGTGTAGGTCTGCGCCGTGTTGATCGGGCTCGGCGCCTGCGAGCCGTTGGCGTTCGCCCCGGAGATCGTCTCGTTGGCCCCCCCGACCCCGTCGAAGGTGACCGTTCCCCAGAGGGACGCGTCGACGATCCCGTTCGAACAGAAGCCACTCAGGTGGTAGGTATCGTTGAGACTTCCCTCGTTGAAGGTTCCGTCGCGCCGGACGAGGATGGCCAGGCTCGGCCATCCCAGGGCCCCGATGGAACCCAGTGCTGCGACGCTGCCGTCGGTGGCGATGCCGCCCTGCACGTTGAAGGGACCGCCGGTCGGCCAGATCATGCGCCGCGCCGCGTCCACGGTGTAGGACAGCGCCGCCACCGGACCCGAGAAGATCCCTCCGGCCCCGTCGTTCCACCCCAGCGTGCCGCCCGTGATCTGGCTCACGCCGTCGGCCGTCACGTCGCCCCACCAGCTGTAGCCCGTGGGCACGGGAAAGTTGCCGGCTAAGGCCTGGTAGAAGTACGTCCCGTTGAAGAGCGCCGCCGGCGGCAAGAGACACGTAGGTTCGCAGCCGTCCCCTGCCACCATGTTGCCGTCGTCACATTCCTCACCCGCTGTTGCATTGACCACATTGTCCCCACATTCCGCGAGAGTACAATCGTCGTCGCAGGTCGCGCTTTCCCCCATGTCGTCACAGGCTTCATCGCCCTCCACGGAACCATTGCCGCACACCGCGACGGCGGAACCACCCGCTCCACCAGTGCCGGCCGTGCCGCCACTTCCACCAGCGCCCGCAGTCTCACCGCACCCAACCAGGGGCATCAGCCCGAGTGCGCAGACACACACAAATCCGAATAGATACCGCATAACCACCTCCCGGCTCACGCGGAGCGCGCCATCAAGTCGGATGATGGAGTTGCATCAAGCGTGCCACAGGGATGCGCTGGGTTTTGCAGGGGCACCGCAGAACGATGACCGAAACATCTGCGTTTTGGGGGTGGTGGGCGCGCATCGGCTGCGTTCCCTTGAATATCGGGCTTGACGCGCATGACGTCTACAACCTCGCCCGGAAAATCGATCGGTTTGACTCAAGAATGCTCACCGCAGGCGGATTCTTCAGTCAGCCGATTCGCCCTCAAGAGGTTCGGTTTACGTACGACGGTGACTCGTTCGCAGGCGCTCCTGATCAGACCCTAGGCTGGTTCACGGCGCTAGGTTTCCGTATGCCTCTAGTTTACGACAGCTCCCCAGCCACGAAGCCAGCGTTTGTCTTCGGCTTCCGAGCGGTCGGAGCTGTGCACGACGAACCGGGTACAGGCTTCGACGATCGCTACCACAATGTCTACTTTGTCGGCACGTTTGGCTTCGAATACATCTTCGGCGGGGACCGAAAGCTTTCTTAGCCCACCGGGCTCATCGTAAACGCCCAATTGCGCGGTACTTGTCGCGAAGCCGGTGCGACGCCTCCTGGAGCCGAAGTCGGGTGACGTACTGCCTGGCTGGGAAGCTCACGAGAAGAAGCTCGCCAGCGCCTCCGCGAGCCGTGTGGCGAACGATTCGTCGACGATCAGGTCTTGGCGCGCCTCGATCTCGAGCGCGGTGCGGCCGAACTCCCGGGCATGACGGACCACTGAGTAGGCGAGCCCGGCTTTGCCCGACCAAGGTTCGTTCGGAAGGACGTGAAACCCTGCTTGCTCGAGGTGACGCACGAGTCGAAGCGCTGGCTCGTCGTCATCGTCGAAGAGCACGCCGATCTCCAAAAGCCGAACGTCGCCCTCGTAGTCGTCAGTAAACGTGTGGATCGACAACACGGTGTCGCCCTGATTGCGCTCGACCATGGCACGCACTGCTGCGTGATAGGGTTGGTAGAAGCGATCGATCCGGCGCTGGCGCTCCGTCTCTAGGAGCGACTCGTTCAAATGAACGGTTTTGCCGTCGGCATTCTCCCGAAACAGCGTGTCCGAATCGAGAGGCCGGTTTGGATCGATCAAGAGCCGTGAAAAACGGGAAAGCATGGCCGGCGCATTCATCAATTCGGCAACTTCACGTGTGAACGCGGCAGCGCCGATGTCACTGGCCCAATGTGTATCGACGAGCCAGTGATCTTCTTCCGGCCAGATCCACGGAGCGGGAAGCCGTGCCGACGCGTGCTCGCAGGTAAACACCACGCGACTACCGAAGTCGCCGTCGATCTGCTCCGCTGCGTCGTACAAACTCATGCTTGGAATTTTAGGCGAACGCTCGAAAAGTCGAGCTACTGATGACACTGAACGATCGAGGTGTATACCCCAAGGCGATAATTCTACGAAATTGCGATGCTAAGAGGTACCTTCGTGGGCGACGATCAATGAAGGTAGGCATCGTGGGCATGGGCTGGGTCGGGGCGAGCGTGGCCGCGTCCATCCTTCACAGCGGACTGGCCAGGGAGCTGCTACTCGACGACGCCAAGCCGGGGCTTGCGGAAGGTGAAGCGATGGACCTCGCGCACGGCGCATCCTTCTATCCGACTGCGTCCGTCCGGGCCGCTTCGATCGAAGAGATGGTGGACGCAGATGCGGTCATCATCGCGGCAGGCAAGGCGGGAGGCCCAAAGGACAACCGACTCGACTTGCTTCGGCTCAACGCCACGATCGTGCACGACATCGCGCGGCGATTGTCGGGAATGCGAGGTATGTTGGTCATCGTCACGAACCCGGTTGATGTGATGACTCAAGTGGCCGCCGAGGCGTCTCTTGGACGAACGCTCGATTCGGAGCCGCGCTCGATTCACGCCCAAGTGGTGGGCGAGCACGGCGACTCGGAAGTGGTGCGTTGGTCGGGTGCCCAACTCGGTGGGGTTCCGCTGCGAAAATGGCCAGGGTGGAGTCGCGAAAGGGAGCTCGAGATCGGACATGAGGTGCGCAATGCCGCGTACGAGATCATCGCGAGAAAAGGGACCACAAACCACGCCATCGGCCTCGTGACCGCTGCGCTGCTGCGTTGGACGCTCCGTGGGGGACGACGAATTCTGACCATCTCCCGTGTACAGGAAGGCGCCGTCGGAATTCGTGAGGTCGCGATCTCACTGCCGGCGATCGTAAGCGGCAGTGGGGCCGTCGAAGTCATCGAGCCCGAAATGGATGCGCAGGAACGGGAGGCTCTGGAACGCTCGGTCGAAGTGCTGCGGCGAGCGTATCAAGAGGCGCGAAGCAAGCCTTAGTACCGCGCAATTGACTGCTCGCATTGAGCTAATAGAGGGCTGAGTGAGCGCTGGCGAGATTTCGCTATGTCTTTCCGTCGTTCAGGAACAGCGTCTGCGTCGGGAAGGCGAACTCGATGCCTTCTTCAGCGAAGCGCTGGTAGACCGCAAGATTGATGGCCTGTTGGATATCCATATACAGGTTGTAGTCCGAATCCATGACAAAGTAGACCGTTTCGAAATTGAGCGAGAAGTCTCCGTATGACGCAAAATGCGAGCGATCGAACTTCGCCTTATCTTGTGCCTCGATAGCTTCGCGAAGGATTTCGGGAATTTTCTCGAGCTTGTCCTTGGCCGTGCCATAGGTGACGCCAAGCGTGAACACGACGCGGCGCTTGTACAGGCGCCCGTAGTTCCGAATTCGGCTGTCGAGCAAATCGGAATTCGAAAATACGAGCTGCTCGCCGGAAATGCTCCGCACCCGCGTGGTCTTAATGCCGATGCTTTCGACGCTGCCCATCAGATCATCGACGATGATGAAGTCGCCAAGAACAAATGGTTTGTCCAGCACGATTGATAGCGACGCAAAAAGATCGCCGAGGATGTTCTGGACTGCCAGACCGATCGCGATACCGCCTATGCCGAGCCCAGCCACCAGTGCGGTGATGTCCACGCCGAGGTTATCGAGAATCAAAAGAACCACGATCGACCAAAGCGCGAGGCGGGCGAGAAAGCCCAGTGCGTTCATGGTCATCACGCTCGCGGGATCTTCCTGGTCCTGCCGATAGCTTCGCAGCCAGTACATGAGGCCCGAGCTCACCCAAATGCCCACCTGCAAGAGGAAGGCGATCATGACGATCTGCCAAAGAATGGCACGGACGTCGTCCGAGAGCTCTAGGACGACCGCGCCCGCGAAGAGTGACAAAATCGCGAGGAACAGCGGTTTCGTATTCCGAAGCGAGTGGATGAAGATGTCATCCCACTTGGTTTTGGTCTTTTTGATGAGCCGCCCGACCCAGATGACCAAGAACTGTTGGAAGAGGCGCAGCAAGACGAACACCGCCACCGCAACGCCCAAAGCAACGAGCCACGTTTTAACGGGGTTTCCGAAAAAGGTCTGGTTCAGGTATTCCAACGCGTATGCTCCCGACGAGGTCCGCCATGCTACTGGTCAACCGCAATGGCGTCTACCGAGCCGAGAGCAGCTCGAACGTCCCCTCGCTTTGGAGCCAAGTCGCCGATGGCTGTTGGGCGAGCACGCCGCAGCGAACGTGCAATCAGATGATGTGAAGAGACGAACCGCAGACGCGACGATGCGGGCAAGTCCCGGTCATGTTTGGGTTTCTGTCGAGTCTTGTGAGTTTTGGTTGCGTTGCTTGCGGTCGGCTGTGATGCTCGCGAACGGCTCGACGAGTCGTATTCGAGGGAGGCATAACATGGCACGCGCGGCGCACTCGATATTCCTGTTCGCGATGGTGATCGGCGCATTGGCCTGGACGGGTCACGGCCTGGCGCAGGAAGTTGGTGAATCCGTGGTAGTGCGCGAGGCCACCGACGACTTGTATGCCGCCGGAGGTGAAGTCGAGGTCCTGGCGCCCGTGAATGGCGATGCAGTGCTGGCCGGCGGCACCGTTTCGGTGGCGGGAGAAGTGCGCGACGACCTGATCGCGGCGGGCGGGAACGTGAATTTCAGCGGGAGTGTCGGCGATGACGCCCGACTGGCCGGCGGTTCGGTGAATGTGACCGGCACCGTGGCGGGCCACGCGGTCATGTCCGGCGGTGAGGTGCGTATCGCCGCGGGCAGCAGCGTTGGTGAGTTTGCCTGGCTCGCGGGAGGCCAGGTGATCATGGCAGGCAGCATTGGTGGCGACCTGAAAGCGATGGCTGGCAGCGTCGAACTGCGCGGGCAGGTGAACGGCGATGCGGAACTGGCCGGCGAGGAAATCCAGATCGCCGACGGCGCAGTAGTCAACGGCGATCTCATCTGGCGCAGCAACAGCGAACCGGAGATCAGCGAAGGCGCCGTGATCAAGGGCGAGGTTCGCCAGGGCGAACCCTTACCCGAATTCCGCCGCGAACCCGGTTTCCTCGCACGCCTGTTCATGATGCTCAGCCTGATCGTGGCCGCCGGCGTGCTGTACACCTTGATGCGGCCAGCCTGCGAGGCCTGCGTTGCTGTGTTTCAGGCTCAACCGTGGGTCGCACTGCTTACTGGCCTGACCGTCTTCGCGGTGACACCGGTGGTGATCGTGCTGCTGTTGGTGACCGGCATTGGCTGGCTGCTGGCGTTGGTGCTGATGGCCGCCTATGGGCTGGCGCTGTTGCTCGGAGGCCTGGCTGGCGTGGTCGTGGTTGCCCGACGGGGTCTGGCCCGGGTCAGCCCGGATCCGGCGCCATCCCTAGGCAAAACCTGGCTGGCGATCGCGGTGGTGGCATTCGTACTGTCATTGCTGTACCTGATTCCGCCGATTGGCATGCTGGCCGCGACGCTGGTGCTGTTCCTGGGCCTCGGCACCATGGCGCGGGAGGCATATGCGCGGGTGCGGGCGTAATCAGCGCACCGGCGAAGCGTCATCCGGCTCGTTTGTGCAAGGCAGCCGATCTTCGGCGGTATGTCGGCGTTTGACTAGCGCGCGGGGCGGCCAACCGGCCGTACTTCTTTGCGGTTCGCTCGTAGACCCCTGCCAGCACCAAAATCGAGGGCGCGCCGCCCACCGACTCCTGCCGCAACGCGGCGTTGGAAAGCGCGTTGCGTACGTCGGCCGACATGAGCTTTTCGAGATGGTGTGCACGCGGCTCGTAGTGATAGACTCCCTCATTAGTGACTAGATACACCTCGATCGGGTAGAGCGCTCCAGCGGAGGGAGCCGTACGCAATCCCATCGTGCGATGCGTAATCCCTTGTGCCGCCCAGAGGAGCTGGCTGTGCTCGGCATCGCCGAGCGCGACATCGTCAAACTCTCGCACAGACCTGCGCCGCGCTAGCGTTTCCTCGAAGGAGCCTCGACTGGTTTGTTTCGGCGGCGGCAACTTCACGAGGGAACCGACTTTGGGAGGACTCCTCCCCATCTTGGCCAAGCGTCCATGAGTCTACCTTACATCGAATAGGATACTATTCTCTCCCCCAGTCTGGGCAAACCATGCTGACCATCGATGGCTCATTTGGCGAAGGCGGTGGGCAGGTCCTTCGCTCGTCGTTGGCCTTGTCGTTGGTGACAGGAATTCCGTTTCGCATCGTCGATATCCGTCGGCGGCGCAGCCGTCCCGGCCTCCGTAAGCAGCACCTGACCGCAGTCCGAGCTGCGGCAGCGGTCGGCGGTGCGACGGTCACGGAAGTAGAGGTCGGCTCCCTGGAGCTGACCTTCGCCCCTAGATCGACGACCGGTGGTGATTACACGTTCTCGATCGGCACCGCGGGAAGCACGACCCTCGTTCTGCAGACCATTCTGCCCGCGCTTGTGCTAGCCCCCGAAGCCTCGACGGTCATTCTCGAGGGAGGAACCCACAACCCTCAATCTCCGACGTTCGAGTTCCTCGAACGCGCCTACTTGCCGCTGGTTCGACGGATGGGGCCAAACGTTTCGGCCACGTTGGAGCGGCCTGGCTTCTATCCTGCTGGCGGCGGACGAATGGTCGTATCGATCGATCCCACTGCCACCCTTCGGCCGCTGGATTTGCTGGATCGCGGTCCGATTCACGAGCACCGGGTTAAGGCATGCGTCGCGAATCTCCCGCGACACATCGCCGAGCGGGAGATCGAAACGTTGCTCCGGAAGCTTCGCTGGGACCGGTCCTGCTTTGCGATCGAAGAGCTGACCGATGTCGACGGCCCCGGAAACGTGGTCATCGTGGAGCTGATCGCCGAGCACGTCACCGAGGTATTCGCAGGCTTCGGGCAAAAAGGTGTTCCGGCCGAAGCCGTCGCAAGGCGTCTAGGAGCCGAAGTGAAAGAGTACCTCCGGGCCGATGTGCCGGTGGGTCGGTACCTTGGCGACCAGTTGGTGCTGCTGAATGCCGTCGCGAGAGGCGGCGCCTTTCGCACGCTCACGCCAACGACCCATCTGACCGCGCAGCTTGGGGTCATTCGAGAGTTTCTGGGGATCGAAGTGGGTTTGACCGAGCAGCGCGCGGGGGCGTGGCTCGTAGAAGTTCCAACAGGCGCGGCGAGCGTTGAATCCTAGGGTTTACGGGCCATGATGGCCCAGGTGCTCGAGGGCATGAAGACGCCTTCGGCTCGGAGGTACGGCTCCATCAGCTCGCGCAGGTCCTGGCGGATCGCGGGGAGCTTGCGTTGCCCTTCTTCGCCGGCCTCGCGGACGATCTCGCCCGAAGGTCCAACCAGGATTTGATAATCGATTGCCTCTTCGATGCCTCGGCCGATGCAGACGTCGGCGTCGATGCGCTTGAAGAGCTCGACTTCAGGAAATCCCGCGGCCTCGAGCATGGCGCGATCGGTTTCCTCGCTCGCCATCGAGAAGGGGCCGGGACCGCACGTTGCAGCGTTGTCCCCAGGAGGCGGCAAGTGGCGAAGCGCGATCTCCTTGGCGGCACCCCAACAAGGGTTGTCGGCCAGGCTGCGCCATACGATCAAACAAACCCGGCCTCCTGGCTTGAGTGCGCGGTTGGCGTTTCGAAGCGCACGCACCGCGCTCTCGAAAAACATCACGCCAAAGCGAGAATACACCACGTCGAAATAGCTCTCGGGAAGGTCGCAAACCTGGGCGTCCCCGACCTCGTACCGCACATTGGCCGCGCCGGCGGCGTCACGCTCTTGGTTCGCGATCTCGAGGAAAGCATCGGTGCAGTCGATTCCGACCACCTCGCCGGTGGGACCCACCATCTGGCTGATTTCGAGGGCCGTTTCTCCAAACCCGCAGCCGATGTCGAGCACCTTGTCGCCTGGTCGAATGTCGAAGTCGGCGTAGGCGATGTCGCTATGGATCTTGCCGTTGCCGGAAAGGAGGTGGCGAAACCGAATCCATTTTGGCGTCAGGATCTGGTTCCAGCACTCGACGAAGCCCAGGTTGTCGGCGGCGATTTCAGTCATGTTTAGGCTACACGCGATTGTGCTCTCTCGACCCGTTGATTGTCTACCAACGCGCTTCCAAAGGATCCTCGCGGCTCTAGGACGCAAAAATTTCGCTTTCGGCCTGGTAAAGCGCGGGTGTAGATTCGTGATTCGGCGTCCGTGCCGCCGAAGGCTGGCGGCCGTCGGACGTAGGAAGGATCGCCATGACCCAGATGGTTGGAGGAGAGGTGCTAGCGCGCATGTTGGCAGCCGAGGGCGTCGAAGTCGTGTTCGGCATCGTCGACGGCACATATATGGGCTTTTTTGGAAGCTTCGAGAAGCACGGGATCCGGCTGATCTCGCCGCGGCACGAGACCAGCGCCGCGCACATGGCTGGCGCGTACGCCCGGATCACCGGCAAGCTCGGCGTCTGTATGGCATCGAACGGGCCTGGCGTTGCAAATATACTGCCCGGCGTCGCAGTGGAGAACGGTGAGGGCAATCGAGTCCTATTGATCACGTCGAGCCGGCGCACGCCGATCGCCTATCCGGATCGCGGGGGTACGTATCAGTACTTCGATCAAGCCGGCGTGACTCGAGCGATGACGAAGTGGAGTGGCGCCGTGCCTTCGTTCGATCGTCTCCCCGAGCTTTTTCGGCGCGCGGCACGGATCAGTTGGCGCGGACGTCCGGGGGTGGTCCACCTCGATGTTCCAGAAACGGTGATGAACGGTGTCTTCGACGCCGATGGGATCGACCTTCGGCCGCCAGAGGCCTACCGGCGAACCGAGGTCATCGAGCCGTCGGCAAACCAAGTCACTAGGACCGCAGAGCTGCTCCGAAAGGCGGAGCGGCCACACATCCACGCCGGTAGCGGAGTCCTCCACGCGCACGCGTCGGAAGCACTCAAAGACGTGGCGGAAGCCGTGGGCTCGCCGGTCACCACGAGTTGGGCCGGACGCGGCGCCTTACCAGACAACCACGAGCAGGTGCTGGCGATCTGGGCGATGGAGCCGATCAACAAGGCCCGTAGCGAGGCGGACGTCGTGCTCGTGCTCGGCTCCCGCCTTGGCGAAACCGATTGGTGGGGGAAGCCACCGTACTGGGGCAAGCCCGAGGAACAAAAGATGATCCAAGTCGACATCGACGAGGAGATTCTCGGGCTCAACAAAGCCACCGAGCTCGCCGTTGTCGGGGACGCTGGCGCGTTTCTGTCCGCGCTGGCAAGTGAGCTTCGGCAATCACCGCTGAGCAACGAGCGCCTGCAAGCGAATCGCGCCCGGACGGCCGGCCTCGCGGAAGGTCAGGCGAAGGTTCGAGCTCAGCTCGACACGGCCCTGGAGAACGCGGCGAGCCCAATGCACAGCTCCCAAGTGCCGGCCGCGTGCCAACGCTTCTTCGGTAACGACACGATCTACGTGTTCGACGGCGGCAATGCGACCGTGTGGGCGAGCTTTTTCTCGGAGATCAAGCGACCGAACACACTCCTATCGACCTTCAAGTTCGGAATGTTGGGTGCGGGTGTTGCGCAGGCGCTCGGCGGGCGAGTCGCGAAGCCCGATGCGACGGTCGTGTGCATCACGGGCGATGGCGCGATGGGCTTTCACGTCCAAGAGCTCGAGTCGGCGGTGCGCCACGCGCTTCCCGTCATTTACCTAGTGCTCTGTGACAAGCAGTGGGGCATGGTGAAGCTCACCCAATCGATCGGGCTCGGCATGCTGCGCCCCGTCATCGGGACCGAGCAGCAAGGCACCATCAACGCTGACTTCGAAGAGATCGCCTTCGACAAGGTCGCCGAGGCGATGGGTTGCCACGGCGAGCGGGTTTCGAACCCGGCGGATCTCGAGGCCGCCCTCAAGCGGTGCGTGGACTCGGGCAAGCCGTCGGTCGTGCACGTGGACGTCGACCCGAACATGCACCTGTTCGCGCCAGGGCTTCAGGAGTTCAAGGCGATGCACCAGGAGCCCGGAGCCTGATGGGCGCGGGCCCCGCGGTCTTGGTGACCGGGGCTGCCGGTTACGTCGGTCGCCTCTGCGTCGCGGCGCTTGCGAAGCGGTTGGATGAGCTGTCGGTTCTGGTCGCATTGGACTGGACCGAGGTCGACCCCTCCGTGCGGCTCGAAGGTGTCCGCTACGAGCAAGGCGACATCTGCGATCCCACGCTCAAAGACTTGTTCCGTGAGCACGGCATCGACACGGTCGTGCATCTGGCGTCCATCGTTCGTGCGCCCAAACACGCACCCGCGGACCTGGCGTACCGAGTCGACGTCTTGGGCACGAAGAACATCCTCGAAGCGTGTGAGAGCTCGGGTGCTACGAGGCTGATCGTCACCTCGAGCGGCGCAGCCTATGGTTACCACCCCGATAACCCCGCGTGGCTCGATGAGGACGATCCGTTGCGAGGCAACGACGAGTTCGAGTACTCGAAGAACAAGCGCCTGGTCGAAGGCATGTTGGCACGCTGGCGGAAAGAGCACCCCGAGCTTCGGCAGATCGTCTTTCGGCCTGGCACGATCGTCGGGGAAGAAGTGCACAGCCCGGTCACGGACCTCTTCGAGAAACCGGTGATCCTGGGTATTGCGGGTTCGGACTCGCCCTTCGTGTTCATCTGGGATCAGGACCTCGTCGCGTGTCTCGTCGATGCCGTCTTCTCGGACAAAGTCGGAATCTACAACCAGGCCGGCGATGGCGCGCTGACCTCGCGCGAGATCGCACGGATGCTCGACAAGCCCTATGTCCCGCTGCCGGCGTCGTTGGTGAAGGCGATCTTATTGGCGCTCAAGAGCTTGGGCCTGACCGAAAACGGACCGGAGCGCGTCGCGTTTCTGCGCTACCGCCCCGTGCTGTCGAACCGTCGCCTCAAAGAGGAGTACGGCTACGTCCCCGAGCTCACCAGTCGTGAAGCTTTCGAGCTCTATGCCCGCGCGCGGGGTCTTCTTGCCTCGGCGTGACTTCCGCGGGCGCACGGTCGTCATCACAGGAGGTGCCGGTGGCATCGGACGCGCGCTTGCGCGGAGCTTTGGAGGCGCGGGCGCCAAGATCGCCATCGTCGACTTGCCATCGAGTCCGTTGAGCGCGGCTCGCGAGGAGCTCGGGTCCTTGGGCATCGAGTCTCTCGTCGTGCCCTGCGACATCACCGACACGGGGCAAGTACAGAGCGCGATGAATGCCGTTCGCCGAGCGTTCGGAAGCATCGACGTTCTCATCAACAATGCCGGCATCGTGCATCGAAGCGCATTCGCGGACACCCGGCCCGACGTCTTTCGCCGCGTGATGGAGGTAAACTTCTTTGGCGCCCTGCATTGCACGCAAGCCTGCATGGACGACTTGGTCGCGAATGAAGGACTGATCATCGCCGTCTCGAGCATCGCCGGATTGGCGCCGCTCTATGGACGCAGTGGATACGCCGCCTCGAAGCATGCTATGCACGGACTCTTCGAGAGCCTCCGTGCCGAGGTCGCCGACAAGGGCGTCGGCGTGTTGATGGTCAGCCCTTCCTTCGTCGAGACGGGCCTGGAAGCATCGACGCTCGGCGGCGACGGCCAACGCATTACCCGGCCACGCTCCAAAATCGGCCGACTCAGCAATCCAGACGACGTGGCCAGAGAAGTACTGAAAGCCGCGCAGGCCGGACGCAGGCGCCTCGTGCTCACCCCAGTTGGAAAAACCAGCGCGCTCCTGTCGCGGATCGCGCCTGGCCTCTACGAGCGCCTGATGATCCGAAGCTTGCGGTCCGAGCTCGACGAACCCTGACCTCTACTTTGCCGAGGTGGGGGGCGCTTCCATGCCCTTGACCGGGTGGGCCCGATACGGCTCTTCGAGAATCGCAACCTCGTCCGCGCTGAGCTCGATTTCGGTCGCCGCAATGGCGTCGTCCAGATGCTCGAGCTTGGTGGCGCCCACGATCGGAGCGGTCACTCCGGGCTTGGAGAGGAGCCAGGCGAGCGCGACACGGGCCGGTGGCTGGCCCCGTTCGGCCGCGACCCTCTTGACCGCCTCGACGACATCCCAATCCGAAGGCTGATCGTAGAAGATCTGGTCGAGCTCGTCGCTGGACGACCGAGTGGTGGAGCTGTCACCCAGCTTCTTTCGCGTACCTGCGAGCATTCCGCGGGCCAAGGGCGACCACGGAATCACACCAACTCCCTCGACCTCGCAGAGCGGCATCATCTCTCGCTCCTCTTCACGATAGACCAGGTTGTAATGATTCTGCATCGTGGCGAACCGCGCCCAACCGTTGCGCTCTGACATCGAGAGCAGGCGTTGGAGCTGCCATGCATACATCGAGCTTGCGCCGATGTAGCGAACCTTGCCCTGGGTAACGAGCTGATCGAGGGCGGCCAACATCTCTTCCATCGGCGTCTTCGGATCGAGGCGATGGATCTGGTAGAGGTCGATCGTCTCGAGTCCCAATCGCCGCAGACTCTGCTCGCATGCTTGCTGGATATGCTTGCGCGAAAGCCCACCCATGTTGGGGCGGTCGTTCATCGGGAAGAAGACCTTCGTTCCGATGACGATCTCGTCGAGAACGCCGTATTCGCGAAGCCACCGCCCGGTCACCTCCTCGCTCACCCCGAGCGAATACATGTCGGCCGTGTCGAAAAAATTGATGCCAGCCTCGATGGCTCGCTTGAAGAATGGCGCCGAAGCATCGGCATCCTGGACCCACGGCCGCCACTTCGGCGTGCCGTAACTCATACAGCCGAGACAGATCCGCGAAACGGTAACCCCGGTCCGTCCTAAACGCGTATACCTCACCCCGGGATACTAAAGGGGACCGTTCCCTTTTTCAAAGGGCGAGAGTCAGCCCATCCTCCGCCATCGGTAGCTCGACCTCGGAGGCGCGTGACAACACATCCTCGCTCATGTGCGTGAGCACGATGCGCTTACATGTGAGACGCGGGTAATGCTCCATGATCTTCCTGTAGCTGTTGTGAAGCGCGACTTCTTTGTCGAACACGTAGGACTCGCAGACGAACAGGTCCGCTTGGTCCGATGCTTCGATCAGGGTGTCGGTCCACTGAGTGTCGCCCGAGTACACGAACACCTTTCCGTTGGTTTCCACCCGTAGGCTGTACGACGGTGCCCCGCTGAAGTGAGCCGCGGGAAAGGCGGTTACTTCGATGTCGTCGATGACCGTGGGTGTTCGTACCTTCAGCTCGACGAAGCTAACCTCGAAGTTGGGCTCGACTTTGGAAGATCCTGCAAAGAGCACTTCCATCGCCTCGATGAGCCGCTTCTGCAGACCGGGCGGCCCGACGATCGTTAGTGGTGCGCTGCGCTTGGAAACCAGCTGTGCGTCGAGCAGAAAGAACGGAAGCCCACCAAAGTGGTCTCCATGCAGATGCGTGATGAGGATCTTGCTCACGTCCCGCGGCTCGATCTTCTGCTGTCGCATGGCGATCAGCGACGACGCTCCGCAATCGACCAGGAAGAGATCATCGGGGCTCCGTATCGCAATGCAGGTCTGAAACCGGCCTCCGCTGCCGAACGCATCGCCACTACCGACAAAGTGGACTTCCAAGGGCTCCATGCGCGCCTCCGCCACGAAGCTACCATATGAGCGCTGCTGGCTGACTCTGCTGGATGTTGGCCAGGCCGCCAAGCGCTCGAGATCGATTTGACCTCATCAGGAGGCGGGCCAAGGTTTGGGGTCATGAACCGTAGTCTGGTCGTTCTGCTAGGTCTGACGCTGCTGTGGCTGGGAGCTTGCGACGACAAAGGCGGCCGCGGCCCCGTAGCCTCACGGGTGTCCCTCGGGTCGTCTTCACTGAAGTTGCCGAGCCCAGAGAGCTTCGCCGAGCAACACCCCACGTTCGACGGGTACTGGTATCAAGAAAAAGCGGAGCTGACACGCTATGCGTTGCGCCAAGCTCGTTACGGGGACTTGCACGACGGCGAGGCGGTCCTGGTGTTCGTCACGGAGGATTTTCTGCCCAAGCTGCAGGTCAAGCAGGAGCATGGCGAGTCGTCTGATTCCATCTCGGTGCTGAAGCTCAATGCCTACCGTCGGTTCTATACTGGCATCTATCCCTACACCCTGATGACATCGTCGTTTACACCAGCGCGTTCGCCCGGAGCAGAAACGTTGAAAGTCAGCAGCACGATCCAAGAATGGTGCGGTCAAGTCTACAGCCAGATCAACCGTCGAAAGGACGGGCTTCGCGTGTTGATGCATTCTTACTTTCAAGACGACGCCGACCAGCAAATGACCATGCCAAACGCGACCCTCGAGGACGGGATCTGGGCGCAGATCCGCATCGACCCGTCACGCATTCGACACGGTGAGCAAGAGATCATCCCGGCTCTCGACTACATCCGGATGCGTCACAAGGCGTTGCGCGCCTACCCAGCGACCGTTACGCAAAGGCCAAACGCGGAAACCGATTTGGTCGATCATCCGCTCGTGGCGCTGGAGGTGAGGTATCCGGCGCTCGGCCGTGATTTGATCATCTATTACGAGTCCGACTTCCCGCACGTCATCCAGGCCTGGGAAGAGAAGGTCGGGCCGCAGCGCACGACCGCGGTGCGGACCCACGCGATCATCGACGACTACTGGAATCACAACGCAGCGAGTGACGGTGCGTATCGAGACGCGCTCGGCCTGACGCGCTAGATTGTTAGCGGATGAAAGCTAGCTGGACTCGAGACAAGCACGGAATTCCCCAGATCGTCGCGGACGACATCATCGGCCTCCATTGGGGCATGGGCTATTGCCACGCCATGGATCGCGGCATGCAAATGCTGATCATGCGAATCCTCGGCCAGGGGCGGGCTGCGGAGCTGCTCGATGGCAGTGACGAAATGGTGGAGGTCGACCGATTCTTCCGGCGCATGAACTGGAGCGGCGGCACAGAGTCAGCAGCACGGTTGCTCGGCACTGAGGCTCGTGCGGTTTGCGAAGCGTACTGCGATGGGGTGAACGCGCGCTTTGCCGAGTCGGTGCCTTGGGAGCTGAAGCTCTTAAGGTTTCGACCCGACGCCTGGACGGTTGGTGACACCTTACTTCTCGCACGCATGACCGGCTTTCTCACCCTGGCCCAATCGCAGGGGGAGGTGGAGCGGCTGTTCGTCGAGATGGTTCAGGCGGGCGTCGGCGATCCGCATCTCGAGGCGCTGTTTCCCGGTTGCACGCGTGGGCTCGACCGGGGGATGGTGGCGAAGGTCGAGCTGGGTGAGCGCATCGTCCCCGAGGCCGTGAAGTGGGCGATCGCAGCGCCTCGGATGATGGCGTCGAACAACTGGTGCGTGTCAGGGTCTGCGACCGCGTCTGGTGCGGCAATGCTCTCGAACGACCCGCATCTCGAAACCAACCGACTCCCCAACGTCTGGGTCGAGCAGAGCTTTCGTTGGCCCAATGGATACGCGATTCTCATGACGATGCCCGGCTTGCCGGCTCCGCTGGTAGGGCGCAACGAGCACCTGTCTTGGGGTGCGACGTACACGTTCATGGACGCCATCGATTCGTGGGTCGAACAGTGTCGGCACGGGCAGTTTCGTCGCGGGGACGCGTGGGTCGACTTCGACCGACGCCTTGAGACGATAAAGCGGAAAAAGGGCGAGTCCGTCATCGAGACGTTCTGGGAGAACGAACATGGTGTGCTCGACGGCGACGCAGCGACCGAGGGCTACTTGCTCGCCACACGCTGGTCCGGCGCGCAGGGAGGAGCGCAGTCGATCGACGCGCTACTTTCGATGTGGGCGGCGCGGACTGTGGCCGAAGGCATGGCCGCGTTTGCCAACGTCGAATCGTCGTTCAATTGGATCTTCGCGGACAGTGCGGGTGACATCGGCTACCAGATGTCAGGCCTGATGCCGCTACGGGTCGACGATTGGTCCGGCTTTGCGCCCCGGCCCGGATGGGATGAACGCTTCGACTGGCGAGGCTTTGTCAGCCCCGAGCAGCTGCCGCGCGTGCGGAACCCGGCAGACGGCATGATCGTCACGGCCAACCAAGATCTCAACCACCTGGGCAGTGCAAACCCCATCAACATGCCGATGGGCGACTACCGGGCGCGACGCATCGCGCAACTGTTGGCGGAGCGCAACGACCACGATGTGGACTCTTTTCGCGCAATACAAATGGACACGTACTCATTGCAGGCCGCCGAGTTTCTCGAGATCCTCGAGCCACTCCTTGGGGACGGCCCGATCGCCAATGCCCTCCGTGCTTGGGACTGCCGTTATGAGCTGCACTCCACGGGTGCGACAGCCTTTGAGATCTTCTACGCGGAGCTGCTCGTCGAGATGTTCGGAGGAGCATGCGGTGCCCCGGTTATCGAGCACCTGCGCCATGCCACGGGCACGTTCATCGACTTCTACCAGAACTTCGATCGCGTTCTCGTTGCCGAACGGTCGCCTTGGCTCGGCGAGCGCACGCGGAAAAGCGTCTGGGAAGCCGCCCTCGCGAAGGTCGCTGACCAGGTGCCCGAGCCGTGGGGTGAGCAGAACCAGATCACCCTCACCAACATGTTCTTCGGCGGCAAGCTCCCTCGCTTCCTCGGCTTCGACCGCGGCCCGATCCCGCTCCGCGGCGGGCGCGCGACGCCACACCAGGGGCAGATCTATCGTTCAGGCGAGCGGCTGACATCGTTCGCCCCGTCGCTCCGCCTCGTCGCCGACATGAACGAACCCGTCTTGCATTCCGCCATCTGTGGAGGCCCATCGGACCGCCGAACTTCGAAGTGGTACACGAGCGGCGTCGATCAATGGGTTGCCGGCGCGTTGAAGGTTCGCACCCCGCCTGAGTTTGGAGCAGAGTCGTGACCCAGCTGGCGTAGCCCCTTGGCTCGAGCCAGTGGCGCCGCACGGGGCCCGAAATCGAGAAGATCGGCCTGGTTGACACGGTGCGTCAACGACCCCAGTCTACGGTCCGAAATGGCTCGGTCGAGTCACGTCACTTTGTTGCCAGCATTTTTGGGGGCTGCTTTCTTGAAAGACGGTTTGCGCAAAGACGTTCAAATCCACGGAGACTACGACCCTCGGTTCGAGCCGGTCGCGAACGTGCTCCGAAAACAGGTCGCCCATTACGGGGGTGGCGGCGCCGCCTCGGTCTATCTCGAGGGCAAGTGCGTGGTCGACATTTGGGCCGGCAAGGCGCGGCACGATGGCTCGCCCTGGGAACGCGACACGATGTCGATCTGCTTCTCGGCAACGAAGGGCGTGGCTGCGACTGCCGTGCACATCCTCGCATCCGAGGGGTTGCTCGAGTACGACGCCCCCGTCGCCCGCTATTGGCCCGAGTTTGGCCGCAACGGCAAGGAAAAGATCACCGTTCGACACGTATTGGCCCACCAGGCGGGGCTTCACAGGGTCGTGCCTCTCGTCGATCAGCTCACCGACATCCTCGACTGGGACCTAATCGTCGATCGACTCGCGGACACCGAGCCCGATTTCCATCCTGGGACGGCGAATGCATATCATGCGATCACCTTCGGATGGCTGGTGGGCGAGCTGATTCACCGCGTGTCGGGGATGCCCTTTTCAGAGTTCATCCAGAAGCGCATCGTCGAGCCGCTCGCACTCGACGGCCTCTACATAGGCGAAGCCGATGGGCAGATCGATCGGCTCACCGACCTCGTGGGCTTGCCTCCCCTTCGGCGGCATGGCGCAGCACCCTTGCCGACCGAGTACAGCGCTCCTTCTTGGATGCCTCCCGGTCCGCTCCGCAGCCTTGTGCGCCGAGGCCTCACGCCTAGGCACGTGAAAGAGCTCTTTACTCACCCCGCGTTTTGGAAGGCATGCCTTCCCGCGATGAATGGCGTCTTCACCGCACGGTCGCTCGCAAAGATGTATGCGGCGCTTTCCCTTGGTGGAGAGCTCGACGGCGTGCGGCTCATTCGGGAAGACATCGTCGCCGAGTCGGCGGAGATTCAGTCGAAGAGCGCCGACAAAGTCGTTATCTATCCGTTGCACTGGCGCCTTGGCTACCACCGCGCCGACGCGCTGCTCATGGATGTTCCGAGCGCGTTCGGTCACTTCGGTACGGGCGGAACGGGTGGATGGGCCAATCCTGCGCTCGGCCTCTCCGCGGCGCTCAGCCACAACGGTTTCCCGTTTTCGATTACCGCACAAGCGCGCACCACGAGGATCACCGCCGCTGTCTACGAGTCGCTCGGCCTGTATCGAGGGATCTGCCACACGCTTCGGCACGGGCCGGTGATCGAGCTACTGCCCGCGCGTGCGGCTTAGCAGTAGTGCCCTTCGGTCACTGGCCTTTGAAGTTTGGTTTTCGTCCGTCCAGAAACGCTTCGACGCCTTCTTTGGCATCGTGTGATCGAATGTTCTGTCGGAAGACGCGGGCCTCTTCCTCCATGCCGCGCTTAAATCCTTCGTGAAGGCCGACGTTCACTGCGCTCTTGATGCTTGCGAGCGCGCCGGTCGCCTGACGCGCGAGCCGCGCCGCGTAGTCCAAGGAATGCTCATAGAGCTCTTTCGTTGGGAACACCGCGTTGATGAGACCGGCTTTTAGCGCATCTTCCGGCTCGAGCTGAAGCCCCTTGAACATGAGCTCGAGCGCCTTGGCCTTGCCGACCAGTTGAGTCAGACGTTGGGTGCCACCGAATGCCGGGATCATTCCCAAACGGACTTCGGGAAGCCCAACGAGACCGGAACCGGTCGCCATGAATCGGAAGTCACAGGTCAACGCGAGCTCGAAACCGCCGCCGAGGGCGTGTCCGTTGATGGCAGCGACGGTCGGCACTGGGAGTGCCTCGAACGCGTCGAAGGTTGCGACCGCCCGCGGATGCAACTCGAGGAGGCTGTCGTCGATCTCCCTGAGTTGGCTCACGTCGTCCCCCGCGGAAAACACACCAGGGATCGCGCTGGTGATCAGCACCGCACGCGCCTCGCCTGGTTTGCCCAAGCGCTCGAGCACCTTTTCGAGGTCTTCCAGAAACGCAGGTCCGAGCGCATTGACCGGCGGGTGGCTCATGCGGATCACTGCAACCCAATCGACGACTTCGTACTGCAATACGGAAAGGTCCATCGCGGTAGCCTCCGTAGGCTTGTCTTATAATGACTTAGATTTTGTGTCAATAATCTAAGTGAGACCACGGATTCTAGTTGACAATCTGGGTGTGCTTCTGTATTTCTCAAGCCTCCTGAGGTGTAGATATGGCGAGCCCCCGAGAGAACGGGTCTCTCAGCTCCTCGAAAGACAAGAGAAAGCGCAATCCGGAGAAGGAGGTCGCCATCCTCGAGGGGGCCCTGAGGGTCTTCGGCGAGAAGGGCTTCGACGATGCGACCGTGGCTGCCATCTGCGCCGAGGCCGGTATCTCCGAGCCCACCCTCTACGAGTACTTCGACTCCAAGGAGGAGGTCCTGTTCTCGATCTCGGAGCTCTACACCCGCAGGGAGATCGAGCGTCTGAGCGAGCTGGCTCACTACATCAACGACCCGCGGGAGCGGGTGCGGGCGATCATCCAGGCGTACCTCGAGTTCTACGAGAACAACCCGCTCTACACGTCGGTCGCCCTCCTCACACTAAAAGGGAACCGCCGCTACGTCGCATCGCCGGCATACCAAAGCGTCCGGGAAGCGGCACGCGCATTGATCGAGGCCTTTCAGGACGGAGCTCGGTGTGGCGTCTTCCGTGATGATCTCGATCCCTATCTAGTCCGCAACATGGTTCTCGGCTTCATCGAGCACCTGACGATTCAGTGGCTGCTCGTGGGGCGCCCCAAGAAAATCGCCGAGCACACGGGCGCGATCTTTCAGATGGTCATGAGGGCAATCGAACGAGAGGACGAAGACACGATCGAGGTAAAGCTCAGAATGAACCGGCAATTGCTACGCAACTTCTTCGATCACGCTGTTCACTTGCGTGAAAGTGATACTCACGCTGTTCACTTGCGTGAAAGTGATACTCACGCTGTTCACTTGCGTGAAAGTGATGATAAATGACGATGGCCACACCCAGTAGAGACCAGAAGATCCTGATTACGGGAGCCGCGGGCTTTGCGGGCCATCATGCCGTGATGGAAGCCGTGAAGGCCGGTTTCTCCGTTCGCGCAACAGACGTCTCGAGCCGGTACTACAGTGCGATGTTCGAGGGGCTTGGCGTCGAGTTCATGAGGTTCGATCTCACCAAGCGCGAGGGGCTCGAGACGCTTCTCGACGGCGTCGATGGGGTCTTTCACGCGGCCGGGATTCACGACTACTCGACACCGCGCGAGCTCATGGTCGCGGTCAACGTCGATGCGGTCGAAAACATTTGCGATGCATGTATTTCAGCGGGTACCGAGCGCTTTATCCATCTCTCGTCGGCAGGGGTCTATGGTTACGATTGGCACGACAAGATTCCGGTCAAAGAGGACGCGCCCAAGGTCACTCCACCATTGAATGCTTACAATGAAACGAAGTGGGCCGGCGAGCAGGTCGTCCATCGCTTTCTCTCCGAGAAGGGTCTAAAGGCAACCATCTTACGACCTGGCGCGATCTATGGTGTGCGGTCTGATTACGGCATCCACAACGCGGTCAAACACGTCTACTCCGAGCGCGACAAAGCCCGACTCATGATGTTGGGAAGCGGTGACCACGTCGAGGGCTTCGTCCATGTGGAGGACGTGTGCCGGGCGATGATCTACGCCTTCGATCACGACGCGATGATAGGCGAAGCCTACAACATCGCTGACGACTCACGCTTGACGACAGCCGAGTTCTTCAACTTCCTTTCGAGAGAGCTGTTCGGGGCCGAAAAGCCCTTTTTTCATGTGCCGGTTGGTGTGCTGATTCCGGTCGCCGCCGCGTCGCAGTTTTTTGCGAAGAGGTTGGGCAAAAAGTCCAAGCTCGAAAAAGACACGCTCCACTACATGTCGTGCGATCGCATTTGGGACAACACCAAGATCAAAGAAGCTGGCTTCGAGCTGAAGCACCCCGATGTGTTGCCCGGGATGAAGGAAACCCTCGATTGGTACAAGGACAACGGTTGGCTCCAAATGTAGGTATTCGCCATGAGCACAGAAATCCTAACAGTCAAAGACCTGATCACCCGCAACGCCGCCGAGCGTGGCGACAGCCCATTCATCGAGTTCTACGACGAGGTGGTTACGTACCGGGACCTCGACGAGCGCAGCGATGCCGTTGCGCGCTACCTGCTGAGCAAGGGAATCGGCAAGGGGGACATCGTGGCATTCATGGTGGCCAACTCGCCTTCATTCTTCTACGTCCTGTTGGGAGCTCAGAAAATCGGAGCCATCGCAGGCCCAGTGAGCTGCTGGTGGCAAGACAAAGAGCTTCAGCACCTCGTCGAGGACGCTGAGCCGCCCATCCTCATCATCGACGACGAGTTCGCACCCATCGTCTCCAAGATCAAAGAGGCAATCACCTCGGTGAAGACGATCGTGGTCAACTCCGCGTCGAAGCTGAACCTGGACTTCGAGCACGAGTACTTGCCGGAGATCCTCGAAGCGCATGCCGGGAAGCTAGAGCACGATGATCCGCCCACACCGGAGGATGTCGCAACTGCGATGTACACGTCGGGCACCACGGGCAAGCCCAAAGGTGTCTTGCACACCCACCGAAACATCCTCAGCGGCGTACGCTCGAAAGCGCAAGTAGCTCCGATCGATCCCGGAGACCGGGCGCTTTGTGTCCTTCCGCTCTTTCACTCGGGAGGGCTCAACGATCTTGCCTATCCGTGCATGTATCGCGCGTTAACCATCGTTCTGCGAACAGAGTTCTCGGCGTCGGAGTTCTGGGAGTGCGTCGAACGCTACAAGGTGAATAGCTTCTACATCGTGCCTACGATGTGGAACATCCTGCTCAGAGTTCCGGAAGCATCCAACGTAGACACGAGCACCCTGCGCTTTGGGCTGTCGGGGGCCGCTCCCATCCCTCCCGAGCAGCTCGAGGAGTGCGAGCGGCGCTTCAATGTTCCGATTCTAGAAGCGTACGGATCGACGGAAAACACCGGCGGGATCACCGCAAACACCTTCGGCGCGCGTAAGGTCGGCTCGATCGGCAAGGCCCTACCGGACATGGAGGTCCGCATTTTCGACGAGCAAGACAACGAGGTCGCGCCGGGACAGATCGGAGAGATCGTGACTCGCAGCGAAGCCGTGATGAAGGGCTATCACAAAGCACCAGAGGCCACCGCGGAGGCGATCAAAGACGGCTGGTTACACACGGGCGACATGGGTTACGTCGACGATGAGGGTTTCTTCTTCATCGTCGACCGCAAGAAGGAGCTCATCATCCGTGGGGGCGTCAACGTCTATCCAAAAGAGCTCGAGACCGTGATCGGCAAACATCCAGCGGTCGAAGAGGTGGCCGTAATCCCCGAGCCGCACGACAAATACGGTCAAGTCGCCAAGGCCTGCGTCGTGCTGGAGCAAGGCAAGACTCTCACAGAAAAGGAGCTGCGCGCATACTGTGCGTCAGAGCTCGCGCCTTACAAAGTTCCGGAGAAGTTCCTATTCCGGGATCGTTTGCCGAGGAATGCGATTGGGAAGGTGATCAAGAAAGAGCTCATTCGAGAGATCGCCGAAGAGGCAACGGCCGAAGCGGTCCCGGTGGCGCATCTGTTCGAAGGCATGCCTGCACGGTTCATTCCCAAGAAGGCGAAGGGCGTGGACGCGGTCATCAGCTATCACATCACCGGCGGTGGTGGTGGCGATTGGACGGTCACCATTCGCGATGGCCAGATCAGCGTGACCGAGGGCCTTGCAGAGAACCCTCGTTGTTACGTCGTCGCACGCGATAGCGACTACTACGACGTCACGGTCGGCAAGATGTCCGGCATCACCGCCGTGATCACCGGAAAGCTGTCGATCAAGGGCGACACCGGCTTCATGCGCAAGCTCCGCAAAATGTTTAGCCCCGTCGAAACCAAGTAGACGGCCCGAACCCCACGCACGAGAGGTAGAGACGATGGCGCTACGAACCGCTGAAGAATACAAGGCAGGACTGCGGGACGACCGAAAGGTGTACATTTTGGGAAAGAAGGTCCCGGACGTCACAGTCGATCCCTACATCAAGGTGGGCGTCGAAACTGCCGCTTTCGATTTCTTGCTGGCAGACCATCCTGGCATGCACGACCTCGCCGTCATGGAGGACCCGGGCACGGGCGAGCCAATCAGCCGGTATTTCGAGCTCCCCGATTACCCGGAGGTGGTCGCCAAGCGGCATGAGCTCGTCAAGGGAGCCTGCAACGTGGCGGACGGCGCCCTCCCGTTCGTGAAAGACGTCGGCACTGACATCATCAATGCGCTCACGGCGGTGGCTCGGGTTGCCGGCGATAAGAAGTACCTGGACCGCATCACCGAGTATCGCCGCTACTGTGCAGTCAACGATGTCGCGCTAGCGGGCGCCGTCACCGACGTGAAGGGCGATCGTTCCAAGAAGCCGAGCGAGCAAAGCAGTCCCGACTACTACCTTCGGGTCGTCGACGAGACCGAGGACGAAATCGTCGTATCCGGTGCGAAAGCGCACATCACTGCGTCGGCCTATGCGGACGAGATCCTCGTCATCCCGCCCCGCAACATGTCCGAAGAGGATGCCGACTACGCGGTCGCATTTGCCGTGCCGGTGAATACCCCGGGTATCACGCAGATCTGTCGGCCGAGCTTCCGCTACGAGGACACCGCCCACTTCCCGACGCCGAGCCCCCGCCGAGGTCACGTCGAAGCCCTGGTGATCTTCGACAACGTGCGCGTACCCAAAGAGCGCGTCTTCATGCTTCGTGAGTGGCCAGCAGCTCAAGGGCTCGCATACGCATTCTCGGCATTCCACCGCTACACGGCCGTGACCTACAAGATCCCGATCATTGAATACATGACAGGTTTGGGAATGCTCGCCGCGGAGGCAAACGGTGTGCACAAGGCCTCGAACATCCGAGAGCGCTTCGTCAACATGATCCGCTACACGGAGACCACCAAGGCGCTAGCCAAAGCAGCCGCGCTCGATCCGCAAGACTTCGCTGGGTCAGGTCTGTTCGTGGCGAACCCGCTCACGTCGAACATGGCGAAGCTGCACTTCGCATCACAGTTCCATGATTTCGTGCGCGACATTCAGGACATCGCTGGTGGTTTGCTGGTGACCCAGCCCACCTACAAGGACTGGCAGAACGAGGACACTCGGCCGTATCTGGAGCAGTACATGGGCGGCGCCGGCGAATACAACGCGGAGCAGCGCCTCAAATTGATGAGCACGTTACACCACGTGGTTGCAAGCGACTTTGCGGGGTGGCATGAGGTATGCTCGATCCATGCAGAAGGGTCGTTCGCGACGCAAAAGATGATGCTCCTCGCCGAGGCGCCATCGAAGTACTACAAGGACAAGGCTCGGGCCATGGTAGGGCTCGACGGCTAAGCCCGTTGCACGGCGCAACAGATGCGGAGGCGGTGATGTTGCAAGAAGTCGAAGTAGCAAGAGCTCCTCAAATGTTGGAGTCGTTCGATCCGAGCAACGGCGAAAAGCTCGGCGAAGTGCGAATCTCCACAGCGGCCGACGTCAAAGCGACAGTCGAGCGCGCTCGGAAGGCACAGGTCGGATGGGCCGCGCTGGGGGTCGATGGGCGAAACCGCATCCTCGACCGGCTTCGTGGTGTCCTCATCGACCGTGCTTCGGAGATCGCGAGGCTCGTATCCTCGGAGAACGGCAAACCACCTGTCGAGCCATTGGGCCTCACCAGTCCGTTGTGTGAAACGATCAAGTTGCACACGCGCCTTGCCAAACGCCTCGAGCCAGGCGTCAAAGTCAGCCCAACCTTCTTCCTCGGCTCCAAAGCCCGCGTCTTCTACGAACCTCTCGGTGTCGCGGGCTTCATCCTTCCTTGGAATTTCCCGTTCGAGCTCGGGGTGAAGCACATGATCCCGGCGCTCTGCGCGGGAAACGCCGTCGTGCAAAAGCCCTCCGAGGCCAATCCATTGATCGGTGAAATGATCGCAGACCTGTTCCGCGACGCTGGGGTTCCCGATGGCGTCGTGCAGATCGTTCATGGATATGGCGAAACCGGTGCTGCCCTCATCGACGAGGTGGACGTCATCTGCTTCGTCGGCTCGCCGAGAACCGGGCGGCGGGTCATGGAGCGCGCCGCCCAGACTCTGACCCCGGTCGTCCTCGAGCTCGGGGGCAACGATGCTGCGATCGTCTGCGAGGACGCGGACTTGGACTTCACGGCCCATGGGCTCGTCTACGGCACCTGTTACAATACCGGTCAGGTCTGCAACGGCATCGAACGCATTTACGCCCCTACTCACCTCGTCGAGCCGCTCACGGAGAAGATCATCACGATCGTGAAGGGCATGCGCCAGGGCGACCCAAGCGGTCAGGGCGAATACGATCTCGGGCCGATTACATGGGCGCCGCAGCTCAAGATTTACGAGGAACACACGGCAGACGCCGTAGAAAAAGGCGCGAAGGTGCGCTACGGTGGCGAGGTTCTTCGACAAGATGGTGGGCTTTACTGGCCACCGACCGTTTTGACGGGCATGACACACGACATGCTCATGATGCAGGAAGAGACCTTCGGGCCCTTCTTGCCGATCATGGCGGTGTCGAGCGACGAAGAGGCGATTCGCTTGGCCAACGACTCCAAGTACGGCCTCGGTGGAAGCATCTGGACGCGCGATGTCGCCAAAGGAGAGGCGATGGCACGAAAGATCCGCGCGGGCTCCGTCATGGTGAACAATGCGGTACAATCAGGCGGATGCGTCACCTTGCCTTTCGGAGGCGAGGGCGAGTCCGGTGTCGGGCGTGTGCAAGGTGAGCAGGCCTTTTACACGTACGTCGCCACCAAGAGCGTGATGACCAGCCCGAAGAGCGTCGCGAATCTATGGATGCCTTACGCCGCAGGCACCGAGACCCTCGCCAAGGGCCTCGCCAAGGTCTTCAGCGGACGTCGCGTCAGCGAGCGCATCTCCGGTGCGGTCGACGTCATTCGTAACTGGCCACGTCGCTGATGAAAGACCTGCGCGGCAAGAACGCACTACTAACCGGTGCCTCGAGAGGCCTCGGACCGTACATCGCTCGCGCATTGGCCAATCGGGGAGCTAACCTCGTGCTGACCGCCCGGACGGCCGATGCGCTCGAAGCAACGGCAAGAGAAGTCTCCGCAGAGGGGGTCAGGGCGGTTTCCATTCCTGCGGATGTCACCGATCAAACCGATCGCGAACGGATGTTGGAAGATGCCGCGGCCGCCACTGGCCCGATCGACATCCTCATCAACAACGCCGGCATCGAGTGGGTCTGCGAGTACACGAAACTTTCACCAGAGCTGATCGAGCAAATGATTCAGACCAACCTGGTTGCACCACTCATCCTTTCGCGCCTCGTGCTGCCCGACATGATCGCACGTGGCAGTGGTCACATCGTTATGATGTCTTCGCTCGGCGGAAAGAAGGGGTCGCCTTACTCGGCGACCTATGCGGCAACCAAGGCCGGCCTCATCGAGTGGACGAGCGGTGTCCGCGAAGAGTTACGCGGAACCGGTGTAAGCGCCTCCGTGATCTGCCCGGGCTTCGTCTCCGATGCCGGGATGTTCGCCGAGTACGGCAAGCGCGCGCCGCGGCTTGCGGGAGAGAGTCGACCGGACGAAGTAGCAGGCGCCGTCGTACACGCGATCGAGCACGACGTTGCCGAGATCACCGTCAACCCTGGGCCCAAACGGTTGCTGTCCATTGCGAACGCCATCAGCCCTGGAACCGTCACGTGGCTGCTCCGACGATTCGGCGTCTACGAGTTCTATCGTCAACAGGCCGAAGACAACCAAGCATAGCCCGATGTCTACGTGTGCATCGCTTCGCCGGCGAATTACTGGTTTTCAGCGTTGCGAGATTGAGCCATCTTGCAATCGCTAACGCGGCGTGTCCACATTGGATACGCTTCTTATCGAAAGGACCCCCATGATTTTCTGGAAGACTACATCGCTTCTCATGTTGGCTGCTCTTGTTAGCTGTAGTGTTGACGAAGGCCCGTATTTCATTCCGGGCTCCGCGACCCTACCGAACTGCACCGAGCCCCCGGACTTCGATTTGACCGGCGGCTGGAGCGACAACCCCGGCAGCATCGTTTCGATTCGAACGGCGGGATGCGACGATGCGCAGGCGGGGAGTGAGATCGAGTCTTGTCCGTTGGGTTGGCAGATGACGCAGACCGGAAGTGAGGTGCAGATCCTCGTCGACGACGAATACGAGATGTTGGGCCGACTCTGTGGCGCGGAGCTTCACCTCGAAGGGGGCTGGTGGTTGCCGGTCGAGGATGCCGGGCAGTGCACCTACGACGAGGACTCGGCCGCCGAGGTTGGAATTCAAATGGGTGGCAGCACGCTCATCGTTACCGAGCGTGATCAAAGTCTCGTCGCGACAGGGGTCCTTGAGGTTCGCGGACCTTGCGAAGCCAGCTACGATGTCGAGCTTTTCAAGTTCCAGTGAGCGCTCATCCAGCCGGCAACATGCCCAAAGAAACCTTTGATTTCATCGTCGTTGGAGCCGGGTCGGCTGGTTGTTGTGTCGCGAACCGACTTTCTGCAAATCCCGACAACCGTGTCTTGCTGATCGAGGCAGGCGGCAAAGACAACAACCCGCTGATCAAGATGCCGATCGGTTACACCCGGCTGATGTACGACCAGAAGACCACCAATCTTTACGAGACCGAGCCCGAGCCGCATCTCAATGGCCGTCAGGTTAGCGTCGTGCGAGGCCGCGTCCTCGGGGGCTGCAGCTCGATCAACGGCATGGTGTACATGCGCGGCCAGAGGCAAGATTACGATGACTGGGGGGCGCTTTCCGGGTGCAACGGCTGGTCGTACATCGAGATGCTGCCCTACTTCAAACGCTCCGAGCACTACGAGCCCGGACCGCCCAATGACTATCACGCGAAGGGAGGCGAGCTGAACGTCACCTACGTAGAGACGAAATACCCCATCACCGACGTCTACATCGAGGCCGCGGTGAGCCTTGGCATTCCGCGCAACGACGATGTCAACGGCGGGACCCAAGAAGGGATTGGGTACGTTCAGGTCAATATGAAGAACGGTCGTCGATGGAGCTCGGCCGATGCCTTTCTCAATCCCGAGGTGCGGCGACGACCGAATCTCACGATCGTCCTTCATGCCGCGGCAAAGCGGCTCCTGCTCGAAGGCCGAAGGGTAGTGGGGATCGAGTACGAAGATCGCAAGGGCAACTCGCACACTGTCAAAGCCGATCGCGAAGTCGTCGTATCTGCCGGGACCTACAACACGCCCCCGCTCCTCGAACTTTCGGGTATTGGGAACCCCGAGGCGCTGAACGAGCTCGGGATCGAAGTGAAGCACGAGCTCCGTGGAGTGGGCGAAAACCTCCAAGACCACTTCCAGTGTTGGGCGCAGCACGGGGTCAAGACCAGGAACGTCATGTCCGAGGATGGGAAGTTCCCTCGTGTCGTGTGGAGCACGCTAAAATATTTGCTCACCAGGAAGGGTGCTCTAGCGATGCCTGCGTGCAATGTGGGCGGCTTCGTCCCGAACGAAGGCGCACAACGACCGATCTTCCAGATTCACTTCACGCCAGGTGCCGGCGCCATGGACGAGAACGGCAACATGGTTGCTTCACCGGTACCAGGGGTAAACTCGACGGTTTGCATCGTTCGGCCGACCTCGCGCGGAAGCGTGCACGCGCGGAGCACCGACCCCAAAGCGTTCCCTAGAATCGTCCACAACTACCTTTCGACCGACCACGATCGACGGCTCGCAATCGAGGGTTTCAAGCTCCAGCGGAGGATCTACCAATCCAAGGTGTTCCAGGAGCACGCCACCGAAGAGCTCAGGCCTGGTGACCACGTGCAAACCGACGAGCAAATCCTCGATTTTTGGAAGGTGGAGGGAATGAGCCTCTACCACCCAGTTGGCTCGATGAAAATGGGACCTGCGGACGACCCGACTGCCGTCGTCGACAGCCAGCTGCGCGTGCATGGGATCGACAGCCTGAGGATCGTCGACGCCTCCATCTTCCCATTGCTTCCATCCGGGAACACGCACGCGCCGACGGTCGCGGTCGCAGAGAGGGCCTCGGATTTGATCTTGGGCAAGATCTAGGCGCTGGCGTGGTGGCAGCGGGATGGGGCGCGAGGGTCCTCACCTCGACGTTTCATCCCCGTACTTTTGACACTCACGATCAAAGGTGTTCACTCTGCGTCAATCGGTGAGCGGGTCGCCCACTTACGCTGGAGATACTTAACATGCTAAGGAGCGCGCAACGCGCCTGTAGCTCAGTTGGATAGAGCAGCGGCCTTCTAAGCCGACGGTCGGGGGTTCGAATCCTCCCAGGCGCGCCGGGGCGTAAGCCGGTACCGAAAAGGGAACTGTCCCTTTATCAATCCGGGTAAACGAAGTCTTTGAAGCTCACCCGATAGAACAACGAGTACATCAGCGGGACGAAGCCGAGGGTCAGTACAGTCGAGAAGGCGAGGCCGAACATGATCGCGACCGCTAGGGGCTGCCACATCGCCTCGCCGCCTGCGTAGAGTGGGATCAAGCTGGCGATGGTAGTCGCGGTGGTGAGCATGATCGGCCGGAACCTCTGTTGAGCAGCCTGGATGACGGCGTGAGGTGGGCTGAGGCCGTTCTCGGTTTTCTCGATTTCGATGCGGTCGATCAGGACGATGCCGTTGTTGATCACGATCCCCGCGAGCGATACAACTCCGAGCAAAGTCATGAACCCGAAATACGACCGCATGACGATGAGGCCAATCGCAACACCCACCAAAGCAAAGAGAATCGTCGCCAACACGATCACGGGTTTGCGAAGCGAGTTGAACTGCCAGACCAACAACATGATGATGACCATGCCTGCAATTGGAAGCTTGGCCGCGATCGACGCATTGGCCTTACCCGAGCCTTCGACTTCGCCACCAAACTCGTAGCGGTAGCCGATACCCCATTGCTCTTTCTGCTGATCGAGCCACGGCTCGAGCTCTGCGATCACATCGAACGCGGTCACTCCCTCCACTGTTTCACTGTCGACGGTGACGGTGGCGTACCGGTCTCTTCTCAGAATCTCCGCCGACTCCCATTCCAGCTCGGCCGAGGCCACTTGGGTCAGCGGCACCGAGCTTCCATCTTGGGAGAACACGCTCAAGCTGCCGACGCGATCGATGTTGCGGCGGCCCTCCGCGACAGACCGCAAGACGACGGGGATTATCTTGTCGTCTTCCCTGTACTGCGTCGTTTCGTAACCACTCAGGAAGGTCTGAAGCGACGTCGCCACGTCTTCATTGGTGATCCCCGCGCGGCGAGCTCGGTCTTCACTGACCTCGATCAGCAGCTTCTTTACTCTCGGACCCCAGTCGTCGCCGACATTGCGCGTATCGCGGCGGTCGTAGAGCCACTGTTTGACGGTGTCAGCGATTTCGAACACCCGGTCGACATCCTTACCGGAAATTCGCACTTCGATCGGCTTGGTGACTGGGGGCCCGTTTCCAAGTGGCCTGACGTGGGGCCGCACATCGGGGTACCGCTCTGTGACGTACCGCTCGAGCCTGTCCATCATCTCGGGCACTATGTCTGCCGTGGTGGTGTGAACCATCGTCTCCGAGTACCTGGGGCGCGGCGCGTTCGGATTGTAAGTGAGCGTGAATCGAGGCGGTGTCGCGCTGATGAACGAAGCCCAGTGCGTGATGCCATCCTTGTCTTCGCCGGCGCTCAGCTCATCTCGAATGTACGAGCCCATGTCGTCGACCATGGCCTCCGTCGTCCGGATCGAAGCACCCGGCGGGAAACTAAATTCAGCGATGAAAAAGTTCGAAGCTTGCGTGGGAAAGAAAATTTGGGGAACGAACTGGTAGAGCTGCATCCCCGCGAAGAACCCGACGAGCGCCACAACGATACTGATCGCCGGATGCCGAAGGATCCCCATCATCGCTCCTCGATAGAGCCGATAGAACCGCGAATCGAAAGGCTCCTCGATCGGATGCGGCTTCAAGAATGTTACGCAGAGGAGCGGAATCATCGTCAGCGCCAAGACCCACGAGACCAGCAAGGTGATCGTCACCACCGAGAAAAGCACTCCGGTGTATTCGCCGACAGACGACTCGGCCAGACGAATTGGCAGGAACGCGGCCGCGGTCGTCAAGGATGCGATCAGTAGTGGCACCCGCAGCTCTTTGGTGGCTGCAAGCGCGGCAGGTACGCCGTCATCACCGGCAGCCATCCGCACCATGATCGATTCAGAGACGACGATGGCGTTGTCGACGAGCAAGCCGAGCGCGATGATCAACGCGGCGAGCGACATCTGATCGATCTGGATGTCGAATATGCTCATGCCCCACATCGCAATGATCATCGTGGTAGGCACGAGGGTGGCTACCACCAGTCCCGTGCGAAGCCCCAGCGTCAGCAGCATGACCACCAGGACGATCGCTACGGCTTGAAAGACGCTCTCGACGAAATCGCTGACCTTCTGGTCGACAGCCGTCGGTTGAAAGTAGGTCTTGTAGAAGTCCACGCCGTGGGGATATTGCTCTTGGACGTACTGGAAAAACTCCTCCAGCCGTTCACCGAGCGCGATCAGATTCCCGCCCTCGGCCATTGACACGGCAAGAGTGAGCCCCGGCTTTTGATTCAGCCGCACGAGGCCTTCCGGCGGGTCCACGTACCCGCGATAGATGTCGACGATGTCCTCGAGATACACGAGCTCATCGGTGTTGGGCAGTCGGATGACGTTCCGCCGAAGCTCTTCAACCGAGCTGAAGTTGCCACTAGGCTCGAGGGCAATCGATTCTTTCTCGACATCGATTTCGCCGCCTGGCTGGATGATGTTGCGCTGCTGAAGACTGTCCTCGAGAAATTTCGGTGTCATCCCGAGTCTGCTGAGCATGGCGTTGTTGTATTCGACGAACAGACGCTCTTCCTGGGCGCCGATGATATCGACCTTTGCGACGGACCCGATGCGCAGGAGCTCGTCGCGAATGTCGTCGGCAATGTCCTTGAGCTCCATGTATGAGAACCCATCGCCCGTCATGCTGAACATGATCGGGTACACGTCCCCGAAATCGTCGTTCACGATCGGGCCCGTGATGTCGGCCGGCAAGCTCGGAGCGACGCTGTCGACTTTGCGTCTCAAGTCGTCCCAAATCGGACGCATCTCTTTGAACTCTTCGCGGATGTTCACGTAGATGACCGAGACGCCAGTGCGGCTCTCGCTGTTCACCCAGTCGAGCTCCGGGATCTCTTGGACGATTTTTTCGATCGGATCGGTGATCAACTGCTCGACACGCTCGGGACTGGCTCCCGGAAAATATGTGGTGATCATCGCAGTCCGAATGATGAACCCAGGGTCCATCTGTCTGGGCGCATCGAGGTAAGCGCCGATACCGCCGAACAACAGCACGACGATCAACGTTCCGGTGACTGTGCGTCTCTCGAGAGCGAACGAGGTCAGGCTCATGGGGTCTCAGCGGTTTCGGTGGGGGCCTCGGCCGGTGGCGCCACGTTTTCGGGCTCTGAGCCGGGTTTCGTCGGAACGCGCACCTCGAGTCCGTCGTAAATGCGGCTTACTCCCGCCGTCACCACGAGGTCGCCAGGAGCTACACCACCGCGAATCTCGATCCCGTCGGAGAGGATCTCACCCACCTCGACCGCGCTTCGATGCACGACGCCCAAGCCATCGGAAGTTTGTTCGAGCTTGAAGACGAATCGTCCCTGCCGGTCTTCCCCGACGGCGCTAATCGGAAGCGCATACTTCGGCCCGGTCCCTTCCGATGCGAACACGAAAGTCACGTCGGCAGCCATGCCTGCTCGCACCAGTGTTTCGCCTTCGGTGAGTCGTACGGTCACCGGAAAGGTCGTCGCACCACTCACACTGGCCACGCCAACCTCGGTGACCTCGCCTCGGAGTATCTTTCCGCCGAGCACGTCGAACCGTACCTGCGCCGTGTCCCCCTTCTGAATGCTTCGAATGACCGATGCAGGCACTGGCACGCTGACCTCGATTTGCCCCCCAGCGAGCAGGGTGGCGACGAGCTCACCTGCCCGGACGTATTCGTTGACTTCGATGTCGACCGTGGCAATCGTGCCAGCCTCGGGGGCCTTGAGATGGGTGTACCCAAGCTGGCGTTGTCGGAGCTTCACTTGCTGATTGGCGGATGCCAGGCCCGCTCTTGCAGACTCGTATGCGGTGCGATCGGCGTCTAAGTCTTGCGCGGAAGCGTTCTGGTTCTCGTAAAGGGCGCGAGTTCGTTCGTAGGTCGCCTTCGCGTTGCGCTCCTGAGCGCGGGACTGGGCAGCTGATGATCGCGCGTTCTGGAGCTGCAGCGAGTAGTCCGCAGGATCCATCCGCGCGATGGTTTCACCCTTTTTGACCGTATCGCCGACGTTGACCGGGACTTCGAGCACTTGCCCCGAGACCTGAAAGCTCAGTCGGCTCTCTTGTCCGGCTTTGGCTACGGCGGAGAAGGTACGCTGCTTGGCCGCGTCGCTGCCCTCGACCACGACGTAGCGTACCGGTCGGATGACCTCGGGCTCTTCGGCTTTATCCTTACAACCGGCGATCATGAGCGAAACCGCGATCGCGACGAAGATGGGTTCCCTGATCATCAGTTGGGCTCCGGTGGATTGAGTTGTATCGGTTCGTTGAACGGTTGCGCAGGTGAAGGCCGGGGCTTCCGCTCTGAGGCAAAACTGTCGAGGCGCTCGAGGAAGTCGTTGCGCTCCTCCTCGGTGCCTTCGAGCGAAAAAGACCCCGCGGCCCGTTGGACACGCAGTGCGTCGATCAAGAAGTCATAGCGAGCATTCGCCGCTGCTAGCTCAGCGCTGAGAGCCTGATTCTGCGCGTCGACGAGCTGAATGATGTCTGCTGCGCCGCGTTGATAGAGGTCGGTGACGAGCTCGAGGTTGCGTGCCGAAGCCTGGGCGGCGTCGGCGCTCAACTCGATGTTGGCAAAGGATGCGCCTGCTTGATGCAATGCTGAGCGGACGTCCGCTTCGAGTGTTTGCGCGATGATCGCCCGTTCGGTTTCAAAACGATCGACCTGCCGAAGCGTTCTGCGGATCCTCGCGTAGTTGGAGCCACCATCGAGAAGAACCAGCGATGCGACGCCACCAACATTCCAGGTAAACTTCTGTCGCCCTGGGAAGCCTGGCACGTCATCTGGGGGCTCACTACCGACACCACCCACGTACGGAATCTGGGTGAAACCGCCCACCACGGAGACGTCCGGAATCCCCAGCGTGCGCCGCTCCGCCTTCAAGATCTCGGTCCGCGCCGCGATGGTCTTATCGATGCTCTGGATCTCGGGCGAATTGCGAATCGCTTCCACCGCCATGAACTCGCGAAAGACTTTGAACGACCACGGATCTTCGAGGTACTTCACGACCCTGGGGTTGGTTCCGGGAAGCACGCTCCGTACTTCGCTTTCAGGTGGCGTTTGAAACGGACCTTCGAGAGGGCGGTTCAAGACTCGGTTCAGCTCGATCTCGGCTTGGTTGCGGGTCGCGCTTGCTTGAATGACGTCCGATCGGCTTTCCGCGATCTGGGTTTGCCATCGAAATACCTCTTCGCGCCCGGCGACACCAATCGCGTTTCGGGTTTCCGCAAGCGCGAGGTTCTTTCGCGTGAGCTTGAGGTTGTCCCGTTGCACCCGCTCGTTGTTCTTCGCGCGAAGGACATTCAAATAGGACTCGCCGGCCGCCAGCATCGTGTCGAGGCGAGCCGAATTGTAGTCCCACTCAATGCTGCGGTACCGATCCCGCGTCGACCGCAAGCCCCCGTGGGCCTGTGCGGAATACAGGAGCTGCTGTCCGGTGATACCCCAAGTAAACTGCCGCTCGGCGTTCTGAAACGGCGTCGCGATTGCCGGGTCGATGACGGTGAAGTCGCCGTCCGCCGTCGCGGCGGGCAGCCACCTTCCACGAAATACCTTGAACTCCTCGTGGCTCGCTTCGATGTCGATGCCGGCAGCCATCAGGTCGAGGTTTGCGCGGACCGAGTCGGCCATGGCGGTTTCGAGCGTAATTATCGGACCGCGCTTCCCAGACTGGTCGTTGATCACGCGCGCTTCTGCCATGACCGCGAAGCGCGGCCACGTTCCAATCGCCCGCGCCGTGCCCATGTTGATGACCAGTTGGGGCCGAAGCTCGAACGAGATCGGAAAGGTGCTCGGCCGCTCCCTCAAGAAAACGCGCTGCGCGAAGATCGCGGCACGACGGAATCGGCGAATCTCGTCTTCGGGTGTTTCCATGGTAGCAAGAGCCCCTCGCTCCACCCACTCGACGCCATCTCCAGCGTACGAGGGAAGCTTCTGCTCGTTGATCCCGTCGATGAGCGCCTGCTTTTCGGCGTCGGACCAGCGAAAGAGCGGTCCGATATACACGGCATCGCTGTCTTCGGGGATCGCGTTCAGTGCTTCCTCAGGACTACCCTTGACGACGATCAATGTCGTCTCCACTCCGACTTCGCGGCTGGCGGCCTGAACCGGGGCCTCGGGATGGTCGAGATGGGCGACGACTTCTTCGCCCACGATTAACGCGAGGCGGTCATAACGTACGATGTCTCGCAGTTGACGAAGCTCGCGTTCGAAGTTCAGCAACCCGGTGATGTACGCGAGGTTTCTTCGACCGCTGCTGTTGCCGCTTTGTGGAAGCCCTTGGAGCTCCGGGGCTGCGTACGGAATGATGACGGGCTTGCTCAGCTTCTCAATCCGACCGGCCGCGACGCCTGACATCGCCCCGGAGACGATCACCAAGTCGACGGAGCGATCGGCCAGCGCCTCCTTGATGGCGACCTCGGCGCGTTCGTAGGTCCAGTTGGTCTTTGTCTTTGGTTTGACGAAAATGACGTTCGCGTCTTCTTTCAGGACTTCGCGGATCTCTTGCTCGAGCATTAGCTCGCGGCTCGCAAACTGTTCCGACTCACCGTCGGTCACCATCATGATGCGAAACGTTCGCTTTCCGGGCCGCTGAGCCTCTGCGGGAGCATTGGCGAGGGTCATGATTCCCATCGCCAGAATCGCGAGCGCACGCACCAACATTCTCTTCATCGCCAGCTCACCGTGTGACAGAAAAGAGGACCCTAGAGCGCAACGATGGGGATGTCTATGACCAGCATCTAGCGACGGAATCGGTGGAAGCTCCAATGCTGGCCCTGACACCGATGGGTGGCTGACGTCTCGGAGCGGAACCGGCCCCTCAATCGGGCGAGCTCTATCAAAGGCGCTCCTCGCGCCCGGTCGTCGATGGTTTTATCGAGGTAGATCGACAACAAAAGCTCGTTGATCATGGTTGGCCGCTCGTACAGAGAGACTGCGGTCGAGGGACCCGCTTCGATCGAAATGCATTGACAGTCTCTTGCCATTTGTAGATGGCGGATCGCCTTTCGAATGTCGGGTTTCGCGTCGGCGACGACCGGGAACGGTGAGTCCGCCAGCTTGCGTGCTGCCGTACGGTCGCTCGTGAAAATCAGCGGCTTTGCCCACCCTTGCAATGCAGGGTGTGAGAAATCGAGCCGACCGCTGGCCGTGAGGATCAGGAGCCACGGCGGCTCCCATAGGCCCCAGGTGCGTTCACGCCAATCGGCGAGCGCGTCGCCCCAGCGAGGGTCGGCTCGAAGGTTGTAGCGCAGCGATGGCTCGTCGCGGAGGATTTTTCCCGTGATGACGATCGCGTCTGCCCGGGCGCGCGCAATGTGAAGAGAAAGAAAGTCGAGATCGCTCTTGGGTCCGTACTCGTTGATGCGCAGCGTGGTGAGCTGCTGGGATTCAGGATCATTCCAGACCGCCCCGCTGTGCGACACTGGGGGCCGCGAGTCGAGCGCACTCCCGAAGAGGATCCGCGCCACGCGATCGACGCTGGCCGCGTCGGAGAGCTCGACCAGGTTTCCACCCATCCGCGGATGGAAAGGCCCTTTCGCCGGCAAGTCAACCGCGTTTGCCCAAAACTCGCCCGAGCGATCCGGCCTTGCTACGGTCGACGCATGGGGCGTTGGCTCTTGATCTTGTTGGTTATCGGGATCGGCTGCGCAGGCAGGCAGACTCCAGAATCGTCACAAGAAATCGTGGTCAGTCCGATCCCGGTGCCCCAACCCGTGTACCCGCGCGAGCAACTCAGCACCGATCTGCAGTTGCTCTGGGGTCGTGTCGAAGACGCGGTCGCCGTGCGTCCCCCCGAGCCTCCCAAAGGCGACTCCGAAGACGATATCGAGGAGTGGGCGGAGGGCCCTTTTCGCGATTGGCTCGGGCGGCGACGTGAGGCGACCGACCGTGCGCTGGCGGCGACGTACGGTCTTCGCACTCATCCGCTCTTCGAACGCGGCATCGGTACGGCTCTCTTTGGGTACATGTATGAGGATCTCGCGAGCAGCATTCGTGGTGCGCCAGTCCCTCAGAACATCGCCGAGGATCCGGGTCTACTCCAGATCTACACGACTTCCCTCACCGAGCACTTGACTCCCTTCGCCGAGTTGTCGGCCAAGGCGTACTACGCGTGCCTCGGTTTGTTTCTGAAGCTCGAAGACCCGCAGTGGGGCGAGTGGGCGCTTTACTGTGATGAGCGCGGCGCGGAAGTCGTCGATACATTCGAGCTCGAGCCGCCAGAGCCGCCTGCCCCCGATGCCGAACCCCCGACCGACCTCACTCAGCTCTTAACCCCTCCGTAAAGGAGACAGTCCCCTCTTTTTCGGGGGTGGTCGTTTTGGTGCTGTGTTTGTCGGCGATGAGGCTCATCGCGCGCTCGGCGAGGGCCGTGATCGTGAGTGAGGGATTGACGCCCGGATTCGCCGAGATGGCTGATCCGTCGATGACATACATGCCCGGGTAGTTGAAGACCTCGTGGTTGCGATCGATAACGCCCGTCTCCTCCGATGCGCCCATGCAGGCACCTCCCAAGATGTGTGCCGTCGATGGCACACCGAGGAGCGTTTCGGTGACCACCGTCCCGGTAACGCCTTCGACTTTCTCGGCGAAAGACTCGGCGAGATCGGTTGCCTCCTTCATGAAGGCCGACGGAGCTTGTGTCGGGTCATCGACCTCGGTCACCAAGCCGCGTCGAAAACCAGTGTGAACGCCGCGCCCGAGCTTCATGCGGAGTGTCCCTTCTAGCGTTCGCATGTAGAGCAGAATCTGCGTGTGCTTCGACGAATCGATCACGAAAAACGCTCTCAGCCAACGAAGTGGATGACGTGCAAAGGCCAGGAGCGCTCCCCACATGCGAGCGAGAGCGTTCGACCCGGGCGCATGGGGCATCATGAGGGTTCGAAAAAACCCGGAGCCCGGGCCGTAGCGTACCGGCTCGATGTGACTGTGGTCGTCGGTGTGCAGAATCGAGGTGATCGCCACACCCTTGGTGAAGTTCACGCCTTTGCCGGGCGCAATGACCCCAAACAGCGCTTCGCTATTCGAGCGTACGAAGTCGCCGAGGCGGTCCGACAGCTTGGGAAGACCGTCTGGGCGCTCCTTCATTTGCAGGAGAAGAGGGATCGTGCCCATCACGCCGCCTGAAAAGATCACGCGGTCGGCAGTGAACTCCTTCTCGTGATGCTTGCCAAAAGATGCTTTCGTTTCGACGCGGTAACCACCCGAGTCACGCGGAGCTACGTGGGTGACCTCGGTTTCAGGAAGCACTTCGGCACCATGCTTCTCGGCGAGATACAAGTAGTTCCTGTCGAGCGTATTCTTCGCGCCGACTCGACATCCGGTCATGCACGCCCCGCAAAACGTGCATCCGATACGATCGGGGCCTTCACCATCGAAGTAGGGGTCCGAGACCTTTTTACCCGGCTCTCCAAAGAATACCGCCACCTCGGTCGGATGAAAGTGTTCTTCCCGTCCCATCTCTTGCGCGATCTCTTTGATGACATGATCGCCCCGCGTCATGACCGGGTTGGCCGCCGCACCTAGCATCCGCTTGGCGGTTTGGTAGTGCGGCGCCAGCTCATTCTGCCAGCTCGCGAGGCTCCCCCATGACTTCGCTTCGAAAAAATCTTTCTTGGGTGTTGGCAAGGTGTTTGCGTAGACCAGTGATCCGCCGCCGACGCCAACACCGTGATAGATTGTCATGTGCTTCATGAACGACATCTGAAAGATGCCTTTGAAGCCAAGAGCCGGCTTCCATAGCCAGTCTTTCAGGTTCCAGTTGGTCTTCGGAAAGTCGCCGGGCTCGAACCGCCGCCCCTTCTCGATGACCAAAACCTTGTACCCTTTTTGCGTCAGCCGGTGAGCCGATACGCTTCCCCCGAACCCGGACCCGATGATGATCCAGTCGTAGTGCCGCTCCGTCATGGAGGTATCTTACGTCGGGACGCTCGCGAGATCGAGGCGGATCAACTGCCGGCGCCGCCGATTGACCGAGGCATGCCGATCAGTGTGAGAAGCTCCATGCGGGCGGCCTCGTCCTTGAGGAAGCAGCCGAGAAGTCGGCTGGTCGTCGTCCACGACCCGGGCTTGCGCACCCCGCGGTAGCACATGCAAAAGTGCTGACACTGCAGGATCACCCCCACGCCTTGTGGTGTCAGGGTTTCGTTGATCGTGTTCGCGATTTGCGCGGTGAGCTTCTCTTGGACCTGGAGGCGCTTCGCGAAAGTATCGACGACCCGCGCGATCTTAGAAAGGCCTACGACTTTGCCGTTCGGAATGTACGCTACGTGCGCCTTGCCCACGAAAGGGACCACGTGATGCTCGCAATGGCTGTAGATCTCGATATCGCTGACGAGCACGAGCTCGTCGTACCCCTCGACCTCGGTGAAGGTTCGTGAGAGGTGAAGGGCAGGGTCTTCCTCGTATCCCCGAAAGTGCTCTCCCATTGCGCCGAGGACTCGCCGCGGCGTGTCTTTCAGACCTTCACGTTGGGGGTCGTCGCCCATGTAAGCGAGGAGCTTCCGGACACACTCCCTTGCTTCTTCGTCGTTTGGCTTCTGGGTCATGGCAGAAAGGCTTCCTTGGGCCAGGGCCGCTCATCGTCAAGCCTACGCTTCGGCTGAGCTTTGCACGGGGGTCGGCGCATCTTTGGAGGTGTAGACCTCGCCCCGTGCGGCCGCACGCCCAGCCCTGCGTCCGGAGTACACGCAGTCCGCGATCGACAACCCGCTGACATACTGCCTCGAGCACACCCCGACCGCCGTGCGACCAGCAGCGTAGAGCCCAGGGATCACCCCGCCGCTTTGGCCTTTCACGTGGCCGGTCTTCTCGTCGACCACGAGGCCGCCGAGCGTCAACGTTGGGCAGGGGAACCGCTTACTGTCGATCGAGCAGTTGATCGCGTAGTAAGGCCCTTCCGTCATGGCATGCATCTTTTTGGCGTCTTTGTTGAACAGATCTGGCTGCTTGCCTTCGGCGGCGGCGTTGTAGTCCGCAAGCGTTTGCTTGAGGGTTTCCTCTGGGACGTCGATGATTCTGGCGAGCTCTTCGATCGATTTTGCCTCTTTGCTGTTGAACCAGAGGTTGAGCAGTGCGGGCGCGCGTTGGAACCATTGCGCCTTGCCGCGCTTGCTCTGCTTTCGAGCGAGCTTGCGAAGCTCCCGATCGATGATCAGGAACGCGACACCATCCTGCTCCTCGACCATCGCCTCACCGATGGCTGCTCCGTACATGAATTCATTGATGTAGCGCTCGCCCTTCTTGTTGACGATCATGCCCTTCGCGAATCCCTCGGGCGGGTTGATGAAACGCCAGGCGGAAATTCGCGTCATGAGGTCGGTCTTGCCACCCACGCTCTGGCCGAGGAGGATGCCGCTCCCGTTGTCGGACGCAGTGCCGAGAGGCATCGCTCTGCGGTAAGAGGGCGCGATCTCTTTGACCATCTGTCGGTTGTAGATGAAGCCACCGGTGGCGAGCACTACACCGTTGATCGCCCGCGCCCGCTTCACCACGGAGTGGTTGGCTTCGATCCGGAAGCAACGCTCTCGAAGCTTCGCCGCGAGCTTGGGGTTGTACTTCACGATCGCGATGCTTGCTTTGTGAAGTCGGCGGTGAAGCTTGCTCCAGCAGCCCCTTTCGACCTGGCGGTACTCGACACCGAGAACTTGGTTCTGACCATCGATGATGAGACGCGTGACGCGGGTTTCATAGTCGACCCTGATGCCGGCGCGCTTTACGGACTGTCGAAGCGGCTCATAGAAGCTCGCCCCAGGCATGCCGGTCCCTTTGGCGCGGTGGCCGCGGGGAGCGGGCTTCGCGGCCTCTTTGTAAGGCGAGAAGCCCTCATTCCCCGAGTAGTAGAGGTAGTAGTCGTCGGTCGGATACGACGTCTTTACCGGGCAGAGGCTTGCTTCGAAAGGGACGCCGTGTTTCTCGAGCCAGCTGAGGTTGTCGACGCTTTGATCGCAGAAGTCGCGAAGCATCTCCTCGGATACGACCCCCTTCACCTCCAGCGAGAGGTAGCGAAACATCTCTTCCGGATCGTCGTCGGCGCCGGCTTCCGCCTGGATGTGCGTGCCGCCGCCCGCGTAAACCACACCGCCGCTGATGGCGGTGGCGCCGCCCCCATGAAAGCGGTCCAGCACCAGGACGTGCGCGCCTTCGGCGTGGGCTTCGAGCGCTGCGCAAGCGCCGGCCCCGCCAAACCCTACGACCACGACATCCGCTTCATCGTCCCAGCTTTCGCCGTTGGTCGCGGTCAAAACCAAGGGCGGCTCGGCTGGATTGGGTGCCGAAGTCTTCCTGCCCTTAGCCATCGCAGAGGAAATAGAACATGTTTCACTTGGGCTGTCGAGGCGATTTCAGGAGGTGCTAAGGCCCGAATTTCGCCGAGGTTTCGTCGGCGCCAGCTCGGCACCGGAGCTCCCACACGTCCAGATAGGGTCCGCCTGAGCTGCAGCCGCGCGCGCAGCGGGCCCAGAACGCATTCGCCCGCTCCCAGAGCACCGCCTGCTGGCCGATCCAGTCCAGATCGAGCTCGCTGTCGCGGTCTTTCACCAGGACTTCGGCCTCCGTGAGCGTCGAGGCGATGTGCTCGTACACCAATGCGATCCGCCCGTTCGCGACCGCGTACACGTCGCTGGCGCCGAGGCGAAGCGTCTTCATGAGCGTGAGGGATTGTTCGACCGCCGTCGTTTCGCCCTCCAGCCAGGCGGCGAGCTCTTGGACTTGACCGCTCCAGCTCGTAGTGCGTGCGTCGTCGGTGATTTGGCGCAACCGCTCGTACGCTTGCCCCGGCGTACCGAATGGATCCGAGGGGACATCGGGCAACATGACGTCCGGGTCTGGGGAGATGGCGACCGGCGGCTCGGTGCTGCGCTGGCAACCGGCGAGCAGAATCACGACGACCAAAGCTCGAGTCACGATGCTACTATACCCCGCCATGAGCGAACGACTGCCGCTTTCGATTCCAAACGGTTGGTTTCAGGTTGCGTACAGCGACGAGCTCGATGCCGAAGCCGTGGTTCCCTTGCGGTACTTCAGCCAGGATTTGGTGCTTTTTCGGACCGTGGGGGGTGATGTCGCGCTCCTCGATGCATTCTGTCCCCACCTCGGTGCGCACTTCGGTCACGGTGGCATCGTCACCGGCGATCACCTTCGTTGTCCGTTTCACGCATGGGAGTTCGATCGCGCTGGCGTGTGTCGAAACGTACCCTACGCCCAGCGCATTCCGGCCAAAGCCAAAGTTCGCTCGTGGCACTGCATCGAGCGCAATCACATGATCTGGGCCTGGCATCACGGCTCGGGCGAGGCACCTAGCTGGGAGGTTCCGGAGGTGCCCGAGCTTTCCGACGAGAGTTGGACGAGTCTCGAAAGGCACCGCTGGACGGTCCGCAGTCATCCACAAGAGATGGGCGAGAACGGCGTCGACCGGGCGCACTTCCGGCATGTGCACGGGACCAAGGACATCCCCGAGTCGGAGCTTCATCTCGACCGACATGTTCGGCGCGCGATCCAGCACGTGAAAATGGACACTCCACGCGGGGAGGTGGAGGGAGAGATTTCGATCGAAGCGCACGGGATGGGCTGCACGATCACCCGCTTCACCGGTATCTGCGAGACGGTGCTCTTGTTGTCGCACGCCCCGATCGACCATGAAACGGTCGATACGCGTTTTGCATTCAGCCAGAACAAAGCCGATGCTCACACGGGGGTAGCGGTCGCGGTCGTCAAAGAAGTCGTCCGGCAAATGAACCAAGACATCCCGATCTGGGAGCATAAGAGGTATCTACCTCGCCCCATGCTCTGCGACGGCGACGGGCCGATCCCCGCCTATCGCAAATGGGCGAGTCAGTTCTACGGCTGACTTGGCTGACCTCGGGGGACCGAGGCGTCGAGGAACTCGATGTACCGGTCGGCGTAGACGCCTTCGAACAAGGCGTCGTTGTGATCGGTCCGAGGGGCTTCGATATATTCGTCGGTCTCGAAGAGCTTGGCGAGCTCACGGCCGTGGCTGACGTCAATGATCGAGTCGGCGCTGCCGTGGGCGACCAGTATCGGGCACTTCACTTTACCCGCGAAGTCGCGGGTCATGAAGCGGTGCTCGAGCACTGCACCCACCGGAAGCCACGCGAAGTGTTCGCGCGCCAGGTCGACCGCCGACGTGAACGTAGATTCCAAGACCAGCGCCCCCGGGCTCACCTTGGACGCCAACTGAACGGCGACGCCACCCCCGAGGCTTCTTCCGTGAATGACCACGCGGTTTGGGGGTACTCCGAGCTCACCGGTCACCCAGTTCCAAACGGCCATGGCATCGCGATGCACGCCGACCTCACTCGCGATCCCGGTGCTCCCCGGATAACCACGGTAGTGAATCTCGACGAAATCCCAGCCGTCGGCAAGGAGCCGGTCTTGGAGGTCGAGCTGTCCGAGAACGGACGAGGCGTTTCCGTGGAAATAGAGCAGGACTCGATGCGGGCTCGCCCCAGGTGACGCGCGGTGCCAGCCGTAGAGCGTCTCGCCGTCTTCCGTCGGGATCTGAAGCTCGGTCGCCCCTACGTCGGTGGCGACCCTTGCTAGAAGCGCAGTGCTGACCCCCTGCGGTCCCGGGAAAACCATCTTTCGTTGAAACTGCGAGAACAAACCCATGGCGACACCACCGACTACGACGACTGCTACCAAGCTCACGATACCTTTTCGCGTCACCGCACGTCGCTCGATATTTTGGGCATCGTCACCAGCCATGAATTACCATGTGCGGGCATGACCGGAACTACCAAATCATTCATAGTCGGCCTCGCGCTGGTTTTGACGGCCTGCGGCGGGGCGAAGTCCAAAGATGCGACGACCGCGGGGTCACGTGGCAAGCCGAGCGCGATCGAGGCGTTTGGACTCACGCCGCCGGACTCGCCGTGGGCAGAGATGAGCGTCGAGGACAAGGAATTCTACATGGTTGGGAAAGTGAACCCGATCATGAAGGAGCTGTTCGAGAGGCACGATCTCGAAGAGTACGAAGGCTTCGACTGTGTTGACTGCCATGGAGAAGAGATGCGGGAAATCAAGTTCAAGATGCCCGCGCCGTCGATGTATGTGGTGCCTCCCGAAGGGACACTGGGGCACAAAGGGATGCTCGCCACCTTCCCGGAGACCGTGCAGTTCATGCAAGAGACGATCACGCCAGCCATGGGGAAGCTTCTCGGTATCGATGATTTCACATGCGCCGGTTGCCACCCGAGCTCGGCGCCTCAAAAGAAGAAAAAGTCCGTCGCGAAGAAGCGGCCCTCCGGAAAAAAGAGGGCCTACTAGACGGTCCGGCGTTCTTTGACCGGACCGCGGGCTCCTGCTAGCTTCCAGCGACTTTTTTCCCGAAGGGAGTCCGATGACCTGGGTCATTACACGTCTTTGCCGCGACTGCGTCGACAAATCCTGCGTAGATGTCTGTCCCGTGGAGTGCATCTATGAATACAAGGGTGACGACCGCGAGGCGTTTCCGAATCAGCTGTACATCCAGCCGGAAGAGTGCATCGACTGTGGCGCCTGCGAGCCGGAGTGCCCGTGGGAAGCGATCTACGAGGACGCGTCGGTTCCGGAGATCTTCGAAGAGGACACCGCTCTCAACGCGAAGATGATGGAGGTCCAAGACGACTTTGAGGTTCCCGTCCACGACGACATCGAGCAACCGACGCCCGAACAGGTCGAGGAAAACAAGAAGAAGTGGGGCTTCGGCGGCTAGACGGCTGCGTGGTTGATCCCGTTTGGGCCTGAGGCCCGTCTATTTGTCCCGCCCCACCGCCTCCACGCTATCGCGTAACCCCTCGAAAAACGCGACTGTTCCCTGTTTGGGGTGTCGCCAGATCGCGTAACCGTAGGCTACTGCCATGGCGGCCAGGCAGAGGTAGCCGGTGTGTAGATAGAATTCTGCGAGCTCGTTGGCGCCCCAGCCGAACTGCTGGACGAGGCGGTTCATATCCCCATCGCTATCGTTGCCAAGGGCAGAGCCCCACGGCATCTGACTGACATCCGAGACCACCGTTCGCCAAAGCCTCATCGCATGAGTGAAGCAAAGCGCGCCTGGGATGATCGCCACCCAGCGCCAGAAGTCCCAGCGCAACCTGTCGGGCAGTGGGAAGTGAAAGGCAACCAACAGGAAAGCACCGAACAAGAGCTCGCCCAGGGCGCCACTGAGGATCTGCCACATGAGCGTGAGCTGCGCGGGTAGGGCGAGCGTGAAGACCGCCTGGATGAACAGGAGCAGCACTGCAGTTGCGAGCGCAAAGCGGTTGCGCTCTTGGTAGGCGTGATAGCCGAGCCACGTGAGAGCGCTAGCGACCAACAAGCCCATGAGAAGCGACTGGTCGTCGTACCAAACGGTGAAGAACGGAAGAGGGATGGCGATGCGGCTGCTCAGCCAGGACGCTGCGGCGTGGCCGAGCTCGTGAAATGGCATCCCAACGAATGATGCGAGGATTCTCCCGAGCAGAGTCGAGGAGAATAGATAACTCAGCAGGAGTACCAGGGGGACCCCGATCAAGTTCTCCAGGCCGATGTCGAAGCTGCTGCGGCTGTGAGCCAAGCGTTGGGTACGCTCGCCCTGAACCGCTTTTGAAGCACGGTCCGCCGCCAGCTCCTCGGCCGCGGAAATGCGCGTTGTGCTCAGCGCACGAGCAAGCGCAAGAAAGGCGCCTTCAGGCAGCCACGAGCCGCCGCAGTCGCGGCACTGCCAGAGCTCACCCGTTTCGGGGGCTTTGAGCCGAAGCGGCTGCATCGCGGGGTCGACACATGTCGGGCAGCGCATCATCACCTCTTCGCCGAGCACGAGCGGGACGACCTCGATGGCGTCGGCAAGCGATCCTCGCCCAACGAGCTTTCGGATTTCGTCTCGGTCGAGGAAAAGACCTCGGCAATGCGGACACAGCTCGACGACTACCCTCGGCATCGCCTCGTAGTCTTCGAGCGGCATCGCCGCGCACGCCGGACAAACCCCCACGAAAACAGTGTAACGAGCTTCTCGCCGACGCCCACACAAACCTCATGCGTAGGACTCGCAGGCCCTGTATAACGCGTTCGCATGCGACAGAGGCTTGCGGATAACGGGATCTTTTTGCTGAGGGTTTCCGTGGCCATCATGATGCTCAGTCATGGCATCCCAAAGGCGCTCGGTTACGAGGAGCTGGTCCAGAGCTTTCCGGACCCTCTCAACGTCGGCACGGAGATCAGCGCCATGCTCATCGTGTTCGCCGAGCTCGGTTGTTCGGTGCTGCTGCTCCTAGGGCTCTTTGGGCGCTTTGCCGCCGCGGCCCTCTTCATCGCCATGATGGTGGCCGCCTTCGTGCATCATTTCCACGATCCATGGGCTAGCAAAGAGCTGCCCCTTCTCTATGCAGTGGTCTTCGCCGCGCTGACGTTCACCGGGTCCGGGTCGACCTCGATCGACCGATGGTTCTCTAGGAAGGTGCTCGAAACAGGGGCGCGATCCTCTCGAGCGCCTCATCCAGTTGAGTCGGAGGAACCGCGGTGAAGCAGAGCCGAATCCATCGCGCGTAGTGCTCGCCGCACGAGCTACCTGGCGTGATCAATACGCCGCGGTCCGCACATCGCTCGAGCAGAGGCATGCAGTCTTGCTCGTCGGGTCTGAGGAGGGCGCTCACGTCCGCAAACAAGAAAGTCCCCCCGTCTGGTGCGGGAACGCCTAGCGCCGAGGCCGCCTTCCTGCCGGCGGCTTCGTAGTGCGCGCGGCTTTCAGCCACCCAAGGCGCGCCATGACGGAGAGCCTGAATCGCCCCGAACTGCATCGGTCGCGGCGCGCAATAGGTCTGAAAGGTCTGCATGCCGCGAATCGCGATCATGACGCTCTTTGGTCCATGGGTGAAGCCGACCCGCGCGCCGGCAAGGCCGAAGGTCTTCGACAAGGTGTGGAATACGATCGCACGGTCCCGAACGTCGGGATGTTTCCAGACAGCCTTTGGCGCGGTCTGTCCGAAGTAGATTTCTTCGTACGCCTCGTCGCAAAGCACCCATAGGTCGTGACGCTTCGCGACACGGAACATCGCGTCCACCACCTGCTCGGGTACCACCCGTCCGGTGGGGTTGTTGGGGGTATTGATATAGAGGGCGACCGTGCGTTCGGTGACGTTGCGTTCGAGTAGGGCCTCGGCATCGAAATCCGGCTCGTCTAACCGCGTGTAGAATGGAATCTGCACCGGAACCGCGCCCTTGGTTGCGATCACACCCCTGCTGAGCGGCCAAAACGGCGATGGTAGCAACACCTCGTCCCCAGGCTCGAGCAGCACCTGCGTCACCACATTCAACCCCGGAGTCGCCCCGGACATCACTTGCACGCAATCGCGGTCGAGCGACACGGCGTGGCGCCGCGCAACGAACTCGAGAAATGCCTCGATGAGCTCCGGCTCGCCCTGCACCGGTGCGTACCTGTGAAGCCCCGCGTGCTCGCTGCTCAGCTGACGCTCCGCGCGGGCCACGGCGATCGGGTCGCGATAGGTATCTCCGACATGCAAAGGATAGACGACGTCGTTCTTTACCTTCGCACGTTCTGCGAGGGTGCTGTAGACGCGGTGGGAAACGGCGTGGGCGTAGGGAGAGATATCGGGAAAGCGAGGCACGAGATCACAGCCAGGCCAGGGCAACGATGCTGACCGTGCTTATTCCCACAAGTGTCTGCAGCGGCAACCCAAGGCGAAGGAAGTCCGTGTATTTGTAGCCGCCGGGGCCGTACACCATCAGATTGGTCTGAAAACCGATTGGGGTGGAGAAGGCAGTCGAGGCGGCGATCATGATCATGTAGCTGATAGGCAGCAGTCCTATCCCCTGTGCCTCCGCAGCCGACGCGGCGATCGGGAACATCAACGCCGCCGAGGCTTTGGTCGTGACCAGCCCCGCGAGCACGGCGGTTATCGCATACAAGGCCACTAGAACCCCGACTCGACCAAATGGTTCGGCCACGTCGATGATCCGCCCGGCAATGGCGGCGCCCACACCGCTTCCTTCGATCGCTGCGGCGATCCCGAATGCGGCGGCGATCGCGATCAAGACGGTCCAGTCGAGTGAGCGTCTCGCCTGCTCACCGGTCAGGCAGCGTGTCACGAGCATCAATGCGCCTGCGCCCAGCGACGCGGTCATCAGGTCCATCGAACCCGTTGCGTTCACGAGAACCATCAAGAACAAGATGACCGCCGCCAGCCACGCGCGATCGTGGCGGGGCGGGGTGCTGTCTTCGACCTCGGCGATCAGGGCGAAGTTGGGGTCCGTCTGCCGTTTCTGGGCGAATTCGGGGTGGGACTCGATCAGCAGCACATCACCGGCTTGGAGACGAATATCGCCTACTTTCGTTTGGGTCACGCGGACACCCTGGCGGTGCACCGCCAGAATCGCGGCATCGTAGATCGTACGAAACCGGCTTTGCTTGATGGTCTGCCCGATCAAGGCGGAGTGCGCGCCGATGACTGCCTCGACTAGGCTTCTGTCGCGCTCTGCGGTGATCTTGTCGACCTGGTCGGTGTCCGGTACGAGGCGTTGCTTGCGAAGGTCGACCACCGAATCGACGACTCCGGTGAAGTGCAGGCGATCCCCTTCGCGCAGGACAGTCGACGGTGGCACGGCGGCGAGGACGCGTCCGCCGCGCTCGATCTCGTAGAGGTAGACGCCTCGAAGGGATCGAAGCCCGGCGTCCTCGATGCTTTGTCCAATGACCGGCGAGCCTCGCTCGACGCGCATCGCAATCGTGTACTCGCGCGCTTTGCCGAGCTCTTGCAGCGCACCTTGTCGGTCTTTGAGTAGCCAGCGCGATGCGACGACGATGAATAACATGCCGATGCAGAGGGCCGGGATGCCGAGCTGTGCGATCTCGAAGATCTGAAACTCCACAGTGGGATCACGGGTCTTTGCCAAACCGGCCACGACCAAGTTCGTGCTCGTACCGATCAACGTGCACATTCCGCCGAGAATCGCGGCATACGAGAGGGGCATCAGCATCAGCGAGACACTGAATTGGCATCTGCGCGCCCAGCTCGTTACCAGGGGCACGAACATCGCAACGACCGGGGTGTTGTTGAGGAAGGCAGAAAGGGCAGCGGCCGGGAACATCATGCGAAGTTGTGCCCCTGCAAGCGACCGGGGTCGGCCGAGCACTACTCGGGCAGCAAGGTCGAGGCCGCCGGTTTCCTTGACCCCCGCTGCGACGATGAACAGCGCGGCGATGGTGACGACCGCGGGATTCGAAAACCCGATGAACGCCTCGGCAGGCTCGAGAACGCCGGAAAGGAGCAACAAGGTGAGGGCCCCGATCAGCACGAGGTCAGGTCCCGCCAGGTTCGCGGCCATGACGACCACCATCCCGACGATCACACCGATCGTGATCCAGCCGTCACCAGTCATGGAGGCGGAGACTACCAGCCAGCGTCCCGAATGACCCGTTCTTGATCGGAGCACGTGGGAATCGTCGAGACACCGCCCCCACACTATCGCCTATATCGCTCGGCCTTTTCCCGCATGAGCGCCGCGGCGTCGTGATCGCCGCGGAGGTCGGCGTCGATCGCGCCCGATCGGTAGTAGTCGAAGCGAGCGGTGCTCGTGGCCATCGTGATCCAAAGCGCCAAGCATCCGCCAAAGAGGCTCACGACGCGCCAAAGTGGACGCCGCTTGGGCGTGAGATAGAGCTGCCGGCCGATGACGAACAACATCGCGATTGCGGTCAAGGCGCATCCGGTCTTCACACCGGGAAGGTCGACGAACATGCTGACCACAGGCGCCGTGACGAGCCCGGCAAGCGAGGCGTAGAACACCTGCGACGCTCGCTCGTCGATTCCAACCTCGGACTGGTCTTGCAACCAGTTTCGAGCCGGGAAGGTGAGTGTTCGACCTGCCACGTGGATCCATCGGGCGGGTGCGAAGACCAGCACTGCGATTCCGATCATGTAGATCGGGAACCAGCTCTCCGTCGGGGTGAGCCAATGGAAGGCGATTGGTGCCACTCCTAGAAACGGCATCGTGACTAGGACCGCGGTCGAGTCGCTTCGATCCTGCATGCTGGCCACGAGGTACGCTCCACTGCACACCATCGGCAGCCAATATGGCTCTCCATCGGCCGCGTCCCAGGCTGCCACGTAGAAGTAGACGATGGCAGTGGTCACGCAAAACAGAACGTATGCCCATGCGCTCCCGCGCGGCGCGCGATCGGATCGCGAGAATGCCGCGCGTGCGCTGAGCATGGGGAAGAAGACGAAACAGCCCAAGTACAGAGATACCAGGTAGTGATACGCGACTGAGTCGAGGAGGCTGCACGTCCAACCGAGGGTGTAGCCCATCGCCACCAATGCGAGGGCGATGCGATGTGGCCTGTAAAGCGCCTGGCTGAGAGCGAGCACGCTCGTGAAGGCGAGCACACCGAGGTAGAACGGCGCACTAGGAATGAAGTCGCCAAAGACCGGAAAATGAGCGACGTTGAAGCCACCCACACCATACTTTGCCCCGTGGGGCATCAGGTTCAGCCACGAGTCGAACGCGAGCATCGTCAAGACGAAGCGCACCAGCGAATAGGGGCGCGCCAGCGCGACGTCTCCAAACCAATAGCGCGTCAACGGCTTCATCGGGCCGCCGTCCTCGTGGTTTCATGGGAACGCTCGCCGCCACACCGTAGGCGGTATTCCCGGATGCGGCTGTCGTCTTCGCAGTGGTTGGTCAGCTCGACTTCGAGCACGCCTTCGGCTTCACATTGCTTTCTCAAGAAAGCTTCGACCACGACTCGGCGATTGCGGCCGACGTAGTCGACCCAGTCTCGGTGGATCATCTTGTGGAGGGCTAACTCTTCGCGGCGACCATCGAATGTCTCCAACGATGCACTTGTTTCGCACGCCGGTCCGCTTGGCGGTGAGAAAGTCCGCCAGGTGAACCGATCGTCCGCAGCGTCGTTGCGAGTGAGGTAAGTCAGCGGAGCCAAGAATTGGAGCAAGAGGAACGCACCGATGAACAGGCCGCTTCGTCGGCGGTGCTTCGGGCTTGGGTGGGGCGGGGGTGGTTCCGTTGCGACGGACCTCATCCTCTCAACATCGATGCCTAGCGCTCAGGTGTCAAAATGCCGAGGCGGTGTCGGATGGCGCCGGCCGTTCTGCCCAGCCCAATTCGAATGAGACTCCGTTTTGACCCTCGTAAACCAGGGCGATTTGATCGGTGAGGGAAATCGCATCGGGGGCCCTGGCGCCCAGCCGATCGAAGCCATCGCCGGAAGGGCCAAGCACCTCGCCGAGCGGTCGCCAAAGGAGCAACTCGTCGGAGGCCAATAGCTCGACTGTCCAGCGGGTTCCGGATCGCCTTGCGAGGTAGAGCTGGTAGGCGCCGTTGTGGACCACGAGGCTCGGCCCCGTGATCTCGGAGCCTGGCTCTTGGATGCGCGTCAGGACTTCGAGGCTGCTATCGACGATGCGGCTCCAGCCGGTGTTGAGCGCGCTCGTGTAGTACGCCCGGAGCTCGGTGGCGCCGCTCGCTAAGGTTGCGCGCGCGATCAAGACCCAGAGCCCTGCGCGCCGATGCACCGTGGGGACGTCGAGCGACACGACGTCGCTCGCTATGGGGAGCGTTGGGCTCGGGTCCGCGGTGAGGAACGTGTCGACTGCGGTGGCGACCGCGTGACCGATGCTGCCGACACCGTTCTCGTCGCGAGCTGTGTAAAACAGGTGCCAATCGGTGCCGTCGAATACGAGGTCCGGATCTTCAACCCCGCCGGTTTCGTGTGTGAAGCTGGGGCTCAGGGCGGCGGCGGGACTGATCAACTGCACCAGGCCCACACCGGCCGTTCGTCCCCAAAAAATCTCGCCGTCGATTCCATAGGCAAAGCGAACCTCCGTGCCGTCCGATGCGACGGAGGGCCCCCGACCGAATCGCTCGGTTGGGAGCACGGTGTCCATGTCGTCGGTGATGACGACGGGAGCTCTGACATCCCAGGAGCTTGGGATGTCGCAGAACGAAGTCTGAACCTCGATGCGGCGGATGGCGGCGCTGTTTTGCGCCTGGCTGAGATTGCGCCCGAACAAGACCAATGACGCCTGGCGAAGGGTGCTCGGGTCGAAGAAGTGGGCCCCTTGCTCGACGTCGTTCCGCAAAACCTCGACTCGACCCTCCGGTGACAGGATCAGCGACCAGCGGGTTTGATCGGTGCCGGCATCAAAGGTGTCGGCCACGGCATCGCCGATCATCAGACTTACTTCATTGCGGGAACCGCTCAGCAGCAATCCAACCTCGGCATCCACAAACGCGCCCGGGGTCGTGCTCGAGAAGGTGGCCCCCGCGCTTGCGAGGCAGGAAGCCCCGCAACCGATCGGCAAGGCGAACTCGACATCGACCCGTACGCGCGTGGTCCCGAGGTCGACCGGGTCACCAATGATGGCGCTACCCTCTGAGCTCGCGTCGCCCCCGAGGATCAATCCGCGTTCGTTGATCACCGGTGGGCTGGGGCCGACGGCCACCGCCGTGGTGCCCTCGCCGACAGCGCACGAGTTGAGATCGAGGCCATTGCAAGTCTGAAAGTCGATTTCGGGCGGAAGCGCCGGATCGGCGAGCGGCTTACAGCAGGTGCCGTTGTCGACACAGCAAGAGGCCAACACGCCGCAGCTTTCGGCCAAGCACGCGTCGGGGCTCGCGTAGCATGTGAGCGCGAGGGTCGCGTACTGTTCGGGCGTCGACATGTCGATTGCGGTGACGGCTTCCCAGCCGCTGTTCCCAGGATCAGCGACGAGCGTCCCAACAGGGTTCCGATCGACGACCTCGATGTTGCCGTTGATGATGACGCCCGTAGGGCCGTCGGCACCGCCCCCGCCAACACCTTCGAAGCTGTCGGCGCCGCCGAGGCCACCGGTGCCTCCCGTGGGTCCTGCGGCCGCGTCGTTTCTGGCGTCGATGCCTTCGCCGCAGCCTCCCAAGAGCACGGCGAACGCAGCGGCGATCCCTAGCCACCTCCAGCGCTGAATTCGTCGATTTGAGCTCACGGCATCCTCCACATTTGCTCCAAAGGGATCAATTGATCGGTCCGACCCCCACCCGGTAGATTCACACGCCGTGCCAAGAGGAACCGGAGCACCTCCTGGTCGTCGGCCCGGCGGGTCACGGCGATTCCAGTGATACTGCAGTCCTCACCGAGACAGTCGCTTCGGACCAGGGGCGAGTCGCTGCTGAGGATCGGATTCACCGGGAAGGGCAGGGCTTCTGGAAGCTCGAAGGCGAGCATCCCGACATCGTGCGACCGCGCCTCTGCCAGCGCGATGCCCCACTCGCCCGGCGTGCTCTGAGCGAGGAACCAAATCCGCAACCGAAGCCCATCTTCGGCAAACGAGATCAGCGGCTCGGCCGAACGGATCCCCGCCGCCGCAAAGGGCCCGAGCTCGTCGGCGGTGAGCACGATTCGACGCAGTGGGCCACCTCCCTCCAGCACGACTTCGAGCGCACGCGAGATCCGGACCGCGTGAATTTCGGTGGCCGCACCCGCACCCTGCACGCAGGTGAAGAAGAGCCAATAACCCTGCTGCGCCTCCGGATCCACTGGAATTAGCGAGGGATCACGCAGGCTGGTGCATTCGGGCACATCGTCGGGAGACAGGGTCGGCGTCGCTGGAACCGCGGCCGGTGTCATTGGGCCACCGACGGGTCGGAGGATCTGAATGCCAAAAATGTCCGGCGCATTGGGGGGCACTTCGCGAGCAAATGAGAGGACCAAATCTCGGAGCGCCTGGTCCTCATTGAGCTCGGCCAGCAGGTGCGGTTCACGTACGCTAACGTTCTCGTCACAGCCACCGGGCACTCCCACACAGGAGGGCGGGTCGTCGCCGGCCTTCGGTCCGCCGCTGGTGGTCCACCCGTCGAGACTCCAGTCGTCGCCTTCGTCGGTGGTGTCTCTGGCATGCCCGATCGCGTACCCCACGTGGGCCACCGGCTCGAGTTCGGGGGAGTCGTTGCTGCCTTCGACGATCAAGTCCCACTGGACGTCCGAAACCGCATTTCGTGAGCTTGCCAACGCCGGCGAACCCACATAGGCCGACCCCCAAGAGGGGGCGAATTGGAGGCTCTCCCCGGTCAAGGTTGCAACTTGTTTCTCGAACTGGCCCGGATTGGCACAGTCCTGTTTGGCGGTCGTGAGGGGGCCCACATAGACCCCGTCGCCCTGGCTTTGCGCGGCCACGTGAAGGCCTGGGATCTGCTCGCATTCGCCGGTGGCGACCAGGTCTTGAATGCGGGACATCAAAAAGCCCTCGAGGACGACGTCGCTTCCGACCGTCACCGTTGCTCTGAGGATCGGCTGCGCCTCGTCATTCAACGTCGGCCGCACGATGATTTCGACATCGGTGTTTTGATCGATGCCGGTCGTCGTGCGCGCAACTTCCACGTCGGCTTGGGTGACGAGAACCAGGCCGCCTGCGTGCAGGGTGACCGCAAGCTCGTCCTGAAGCTTGCTTCCAGGTGTAAGATCGGTGGCGACCGAGAGGACTACCCCCGCGTATCGATCACATGGCGCGCCGTTAGTGCATCCGGTCTCGTCGGTGCTCCGCAGGGTCGTGTTGACCCAACCTCCGAGAGCGAGCGAGACGCAGTCGCTGCTGATCAGCGCGCGCGGCTCGTCGTTCGACTCGAAGTTTCCGACGAAGGTTGCGCCTTCGAACGTCGGTCGGGCTGGCAGCCAAGGGTTTCCGGTCGTCGGCCCAAACACCCAGGTGAGCCTGAGATCGGCTGCGGTCCAGTCCTCGTCGAGGGTTGGGCTCCGCCGTTCGCAACAAGCCGGCTCCTCGGCGCAGTCCGCGTCCTCGCAATCGAAGAAGGAGTCCTCGTCGTCGTCCAACCCATCGTCGCAGAAGAGCTCGATCCCGGCGCCCCCGTCGACCCCACCGTCGGGGGGTTGCAGCTTACGGTCCGGTGCGTTGAGCAGCGTGCAGCCGCTCATCGATCCGAGCAGGATGACCACGACCAGGGCCCTCATGGTGAAGCTCCGAGCGGCATCCGGACCAACGCGAATCCCCCGCGCCGCGAAACCGACATCTCGAGTCGAGCCCTCTCGCGTCGCTCGCGCTTTCGATGCCGTGCGTAGAGAACGATCGCGCTGATTCCAAGCGCGATCGTGGTTCCCCACATCACGTCTGCCGCGATGTTGAAACGGTCGGTCCGGTCGGCGAGATCCTGCGCGCGTTGGAAATCGACCGGGTTACCGCTCATCTCGTAAAGTGTGGCCGCCCTGTCGTATTCGTCCCGCAACGATCGTGCCCTGAGCGACAATCCGAGCCCGACCGCGGCGGTCGCCAGGGTGCTTGCCGCGGTTCCGATGGCGGCATTCCGGAGTCGCGGTCGTTGCATTGGTTGCTCTGCTGATTTTTCGGGGATGACTTCGACGACGGGTTCGATCGGGATCGGCTCCAGGGTGAGCTCGAGCACCGTCGTTTCTCCGCGCACCATTTTCATCTCTCGCTCGCTCGATACGTACCCTTCCTTCTCGATGAACACTCGGTGCTGGCCCGGCGCAACCGCGACCTCGATCGGAGTTTCACCCCGTGGCGCCAGGTCCTTACGGTCGATCCAGAGCTCCGCGGCCTCGGGTTCGGAGCGCACCCGAAGCACGGCGACCTCGGGGCGAAGCGCGTCACGTCGCCGCGAGGCCTGTTCTCGGTCTGCCTCGCTCAGCCCTTCGACCCGAAGGTATTCGGTGTAGTAGTTGAACGATTCGTCGTTTCGGTCGAGCTCTTCGAGCACGATTGCGGCGTTGAAGACGGCGTTTCGGCTCCTAACGATTTGGAGGCTGTCGACGTAGGCCTCGAGCGAGCGCTTGAGAAGGGTGGTGCGCCTTTCACCAGTCGCCCGACTCGCCTGCTGAAAGAGGCGGTTTCCTTCTTCGAAGTAGACTCGCGCCTCTGCGTTTTCGGAGGTGCTTTGTGCTACCGACAAGACTGGGTTCGCCAGACAGGCGGCGATCACGATGAGGCGAGTAAGGTAAGGAGGCACGGGCCTAGAAGTTTTCCTTGATGGGCGGCGGCTGGCGACGGATCCTCTTCCGGAGCCGAACATTCACCGTCTCGTCATCCTCTACGATGAGACGGTGCTCTTTGGGCTGATACCCTTCAAGCGAAAACCGTACCGTGGCTTCGGAGCCTCTCGGAAGCTCCAAAGTAAGCGGTGTTTCTCCCTTTTTGCGGCCGTCTACTGCCACCGATGCGCCGCGGGGCGCCGAGTTGAGCTGGAGGCGCACCAGTGCCGCAGGAGAGGCTGCCTCTGAAATTTCTGCGGGCTCCTCGGGCGTCGGTGTCACGGGCGTCGGGATCGGGGACCGAGCCACTGGCGCGGCCCCCGGTTCGGGAATCGGCGCACGCGCCTCGCCAGCGGGCCACAGAACGACCGCAAGGGCAACGGCGACGGCGGCGAGCACAGCAACCACGATACTTCGTTGCCGGTACTGCGGCGATGGCCCTTGCAACGCGTCGCAGAACTCTTTCATGGTCGAGAACCGATCCGCGGGCTTCTTTTCGAGCGCGCGAAGAACTGCAGCTTCGACGTGAGTCGGAATCTTCGCCCGAGGGCTTCGCTGTGACGGAGGGTCCGGGGCTTCGTTCCCGTGTTTGTAGAGCAGTTGGAAATGGTTTTGCCCGCTGAAGGGGGGCGTGCCCGTTATCATCTCGTAGACGATCACACCGAGCGCATAGATGTCGGTGCGATGGTCGATCGTCGATACGCCGCGCGCAAGCTCGGGCGAGATGTACAGTGGCGTCCCGACGATTTGGTCGGTGGCGGTCAACTTGATGTCGGTGTGATCGGGCGACTTGATCTTGGAAATCCCAAAGTCGAGCACCTTGACGAAATCTCGACCTTTCTTTTGGGTGATGAAGATGTTCTCGGGCTTGAGGTCCCGGTGGACGATCCCGGTTTCGTGCGCTGCTTCGAGCGCGTCCCCGGTCTGCGTCGCAAGCTCGACGGCTTCGTCTACTGGCAAGGGGCCCCGTTCGAGCCGCTCCGCGAGGTTCTCCCCTTCGAGCAACTCCATGACGATGAAGACGCCGTGCTCGTCGTGCTCGTCGAAGTTGACCACCTTAACGATGTGTTCATGCTCGATCCGGTTTGCGGATTTAGCTTCCCGTAAAAAGCGTGCAACGGCGCCTGGCTTGTCGGCCCGGCCCTCACCCAGGACCTTCACCGCGTAGGCTCGGCCGAGGTGGGCGTGGGTGGCTTCGTAGACCCGCCCCATGCCTCCCTCCCCGATGAGGCGCTCCACGCGGTAGAGTCCTCCCAGCGTTGCCCCGATCAGCGGATCGTGCTCTCCGGCCGCTTCTTCCATCCGACCCTAAATCTAACACGTCGGCTGGCATGAATGGTCGCCGAGCACTAGAGCGGGGCCATGCCAGTCATGCACTCCAGGGGGATGCCGCTTGGCACCCCGGCGCCCCCGTTTTCGCTCCCCAACATCGATGGCACCACTCGTTCTTTGGAGTCTTTTTCGGACGCCAAGCTGCTCGTGGTGGTGTTTACGTGCAATCACTGCCCTTATGCCATCGCTTCGGAGGATCGCCTGATCGAGCTTCAGAACGACTATGGGGCTCGAGGCGTGCAAATCGTGGCCATCAATCCGAACGACGCCGAGAATTACCCCGCAGACTCTTTCGAGCAGATGAAAGTCCGAGCCGCCGACAAAGGCTTCAACTTCCCCTATCTCCGCGACGAGAGCCAGGAAGTCGCGCGCGCGTACGACGCGGCCTGCACGCCCGATATCTTCGTCTTCGATCGCGATCGCAAGCTCATCTACAACGGCCGCATCGACGACAACTGGCAGAAGCCCAACCAGGTGACGCACCACGATCTCCGGGCGGTGCTCGATGCGGCGCTCAAAGGGACCACGGTCGATTTCGAGCACGTGGCGTCGATGGGTTGCTCGATCAAGTGGAAGTAGATGGCTCAAGTTCCGCCATTCGAGATGCCGCGCAGCGAGATACGAAGCGAGCTCGATCGCATTCGACATCCGTTCCGCGTGGCGATCGACCGAGCCAAGAACCCGTTCAACATCGGGTCGATCATTCGCACCGCACACTCCTTTCTCGCCAAGGAAATCATCCTCATCGGCACCGAACCCTGGTACGAGCGTGCGGCCATGGGAATGCAGCGCTACGAGAACATCGTCGAGCTTCCGACTGAGCGAACCTTTCTCGATGCGGCCGAGAAGGAAGGATGGAAGCTGGTTGCATTCGAAAAGGATCATGCGCAGGTTGGCTTGTGGGAGGTGGAGCTTTGCGAGGACGCCGTATTGGTGTTTGGCAACGAGGACGATGGGTGCTCGCCCACGATTTTGGAAGCCGCCGAACAGGTGGTCGCCATCCCGATGTTCGGCATCAATCACAGCTACCCGATCAGCGTCGCCGCCGGGATCGCCATGGCCGAATGGGCCCGCCAACACTACGAAAACGGCCGCTCCGTCTAGCCTTGCCTGCTGCCGAAGGGACGCTAGAATCCGCCTCCTTCGGTGGGTGTAGCTCAGTGGTAGAGCACTGGATTGTGGCTCCGGTGGTCGCGGGTTCAATTCCCGTCACTCACCCCATCTTTGAAAAGTTCTAGACTTCGGCCCCGTAAAATGGCTTCGCCATCACGGGGCTGCGCCCCTGCGCGACTCCGTCGCGAGGGAGCTTGCACCCGTAGCTCAGCTGGATAGAGCGCCGGACTTCGAATCCGTAGGTCGAAGGTTCGAATCCTTCCGGGTGTGCCACAAAAAACCGGGCCATTAGCTCAAGTGGTAGAGCAGTGGATTCTTAATCCATTGGCTCC